>Ga0256405_10003175_pt1 | contig 34883 bp, 28 predicted proteins | sample RumenRJG_02DNA_FD_189096 | JGI IMG/M metagenome (GOLD analysis project Ga0256405, IMG submission 189096) | Bovine rumen microbial communities from Lethbridge, Alberta, Canada - RJG_02 | ecosystem: Host-associated > Mammals > Digestive system > Stomach > Rumen | place: Canada: Alberta...
AGATGATCTCTGCCGATGCCAGTGAACTGCTTTCTGCGGTTATTGATGCCAATCCTAAGTTCCATAAACTCTATCAAATGTATAAATTAGTCGCTTGATGAATGAATATTCACTTGCGAAAGTTCAGTTATTTATTTTAACAATGAATCCTTCATATGTTCCGTCTTTACAACATAGAATAATAGAATCACCTATCTTCACTAGATCTTTAATAAAATCCAAATACATAGTTTGTATATTTTTATATTATCAGTTATACTTTACTTTTTATTATCGACTTTACTCCGGAGAAATAATCTATTGTCATAATGAAATTATAACCCCATCTGCAATTTCAACATATTCATTAGATTTTCCCTTCTACGTATCTCTGCGTCCTTTTCTTCTTGAGAGGCAAAGGGGCAACTTTCTATGTTCCTCTTTGTTTGTGCTAAAACATAATCGGCCATGTCACGAGCCTGTTCTCGTGTCACAAATCTGCCACCAATCAAAGCACTTAAATACTGGGCGGCCCCAACTGCATGTTCCACCATTTCCATATTATACTGTGCTATTTTCTTTTCGTCTGTCATATCTCTGCTCCTTATTTTAGGTTTCCTTTGTATGATTTGCCAGATTTTGGCAACAAAGATACGAAATATTATGGAATATAAAGCATAAAAAAATATAAATCTCACTTCCACAAGCCTTGCGGACGCATTTTTACTTGCATTATCCGTGGAAATTGCATATTTTTGCAATCCAAAAAGATAGATTATGACAACACGTGAACAGATTGAGGCACTGAAGATTGACGATAACGTCTTTGAATTGACAGAGGATGCCGAGTTGGAATACCTTGTGCATTTTGCAGCCCCATTTATAGGTGGCGACAAATGCATGGTTCCCAAGGGAACTGCTTTTTCACCGCACAGTCCGATGCGAGGCGATGCCCTCTATATGCATCTGATAGGGGAGAACGACGAATTATACAAGAGGATGGAAGAATTGGTGAAAGCCAACTATGAACAAATCTACACCATGTTTCCATAAGCCAATAGAGCATCCTTTGGATATTTATATGTGTATGCCATATTTCAATTTTACAAGTTTATCTACTATCTCTTTATAGTTTCTGAAACCTTCCTCTTCCTGCACCTTGGCAGCTCTGCTTTGGTTTTCACCTTTCTCAATTTGCTCTCCTCGTAGCATATCATAGGTGACAAAAGTCTTCATCTCACTATTACCGTCAGGCAACTCTCTCCCCAAAGCGACACCACTTGGATAGGCGCAGAAGATGCCATCGGGGTATTTCTCATTGCCTTGTGCATCCGAATTAAGATGCAGATTCTTCATGATCCAATCCTTCATCACGTCCATCTTTGGCATATCCATCGGCAAGCCCGTCCTCTCCCTGTACCTATCAAAGAAGTGAGGCGTAAAGAATGCTTTCTCCGGCTTTGCCAAAGGATTGGAATCAAGATACATGAAACCTACGAGATGGAAGCCATCCGTCAGGCGGTACACCCCGAAATACATGTAGTCGAGCAACCGTTGTTTCTTTGTTATCTGCCAGTCTCGACTCAGCATGTATATCATATAGTCGATGCCCCTGTTGCCGCTTACCATCACAGGTGCGAAAATCTTCAGCCCCTGGGGCTTTGTCTTTATCACAACACGCCAATACTTCGGCTGAAGCGCATCTATCTGATGATGCACGAACGCTTCATCAAGGTCAAGCACCCTGACAATATCGTCGTAGTCGAATGTATCTGTAATAATAGCAGGCATCTGTCAGAAGACTATTTGTTTTTTACAACCTCCCAATAACCATCTTTTCGACCATCTTTGCGGACCACAATCCCCATCGCCTGGAGCTGGGAGATATGTCGCTGGAGGGTTCTGAACTTTATACCAGTCTTTTGCGCCATTTCACTGGTCGTAATAGACGGGTCGAACAGCATTTCTTTCACAATAATCTCCTGAATTTCAGATAGTTCTTTTACGCCACCTTTTACGCCACCTTTTACGCCACTTTCGGTATGTTGCTATTGTTCAGTACCATTCTCTATCACTTCCCAATAGCCGCCCTTGTCGCCTCCTATGCGGCGAATGACACCATTTTCGCGCAAAGTCTTAATACGTTTTTCCACTGCACGCGAGGACACCCCAAGCTTCATGGCAATTTCAGCCGCAGTAACTTTTGGATTTAGCCTAATAGCAGAGATGATTGCTTGGCTTTTCTCCGAACTTTTCTCCGAACCAGAACCATTTTTCTCCGAACCTATGGCACTTTTCTCCGAACCTATGGCACTTTTCTCCGAACCTATGGCACTTTTCTCCGTAGTAATCACCGTAGTTTTCTCCGTAGCGGGTTTATTGCCACATCCAGCATGAATAGGGATATGAATCAGGAAGGTCAAGCGGTCTTCGGTAGTCTCAAAGGTGGCACGGGGAGAACCATTATCAGCAAGTTTCTCTTGGATGGTGGGTACACCTGTAGAGCGGCCTTCTGTCAGATCCAATTCCTTCAAGAAGTCTCCAAGACGGCGATTCCTATAACGGCGGCTCTTCAAGATGTCACCTTTCTCAATGGCCGACATAGGAATACTTCGGTCAGGCCCAGGACAGTTCAGTATGGATATTCCTTCTGGCTCAATGGTAATCTCCACGGGTTCGTGCTGGGCATAATCTCTGTGATAAAGAGAGTTGACCACAGCTTCCTCCAGCGCATCGTAAGGATAGTTCCAGTAGCGGTTGGCTTCTTGCTTGCCAGAAACCTTCTCCACTGTTTCATAGAGAATATTGGTACTGAAAAAGTCCATTGTCTGCTTGATAATCTGCGGTATGCTGCCCTTGAATGTCTTTTCTGTAAAGTTCTGAGGATTCTTTACCTTCCCATCAGGGAACACCACAATCTCCACCTGGGTATAAGGAAAGAACTTCTCCGGATGCTCGCAGAACATCATCGCCGCCACATTCTTAATCATGCGGTTCTCAGTTGGGCCGGCCATCAGTTCCATCTGCTCCAAGGTCTCCACCAAAGGCTGTGTGAACAGCGAAGCCTCCAGTTTGCTGTCGATTGTAGCCAAATAGTCCCTCAGCAGCACCATCGAAATGTCGCTCATGGCGATGTTCGGATTGGCCCGTTCGTCAAAAGGCACGCGGTTAGCCATGTCCCTCAATTCGTCCAGAACCTCGCCCTTGGCAATGATACTGCTCGAACCACTACGAACATAATACCTCATCTGCTTCACCTTGGCCTGTACGTCCATCGGTATCGCATACGGACGGTTCACGCCCGACGGTGCCCATATCACCAGCACTTGCTGACCGTCCACTTCCTCCACCGACGTCCTCGGCAGATAGTATGGGTCAAACATGTTGTTAAATCCCACCATCTGTTTCAAGATGCCGTCCACCGCCTCGATGTTAATCCCTGCTACAGGCCGCTTGGCGAGTCCGTTGTCATGTTGCTCCACGCCCACAAGGATGTAGCCGCCTCCGAGGTTATCGAAGTCGTTGGCAAACGCACAGATACTGTGATAGATGTCCGCAGGGTTCCAGCCCTTCTTAAACTCTATCCTGTTTCCTTCGATCTTCCGCTTATTCAGCAGATCTTCTATGTTAATCGGTAATGCCATATATTCTTATAACGTTTTTATTTCTGTTACTATTGTATATTTTCATTGTCTCCATGAAAAGCAAATGGAACGGGGCTTTGACCATTAGGATCCTTGATATATAAATCCTCCAAGTTCCACGTAGGTTCTTTGTCTATATGTATTATTTTCCCAACTGTTTCACTCCACAAATCATTCCTATACCCATATTGGGCAATTAGAATGATGGCATAAGCCATGACAGCATTAATCGCATTGAATAATTTCGCTTCAGCAAAATGTTTCTCTCGATTGTGTTTTATATGATTATATGCTTCATACCATTTTAGCTGTTCATTGCTTTCCCATGTTGAAAACGGCGAAAAAGTTCCTATATCACCATATCGATAAAAAGACAACTCATATTCATCCAACTTTAAAACCTCTTTCAGTTTATAATAATCTAACATTTCAAAATGTTTTCCTATGGATTGTACTCCATTGCTCACTAATATGCTTTGCATCCTTGCATCTAATTCAGTGCAAGCCAGAATAATGATGTTTCTAATAGCATGTCCGTAAACACTAAATTGTTTACTATGTGGCGCAATGACTTTGAATATATCTGCAAGATCATCTAGTATTATCTCCAACTGTCGTAATTGGTTTGAGTACTCATTGTGGTTTGTAATGGGTAAATCTTTATAAGTCTCCGTTGGAATACTTTCATTTTGTCGTGATGAAAAGTAATCAGTGAAAAAAGTCTCAGTTAAAATCGGCCTGTAGATAGAATGATAGCATTGTCCATAATCTAACTTCAAACGCTTTAATCGATAATTACACCAGTTCTTCTTATATGCAGATAAATTAAAAGATGTGTTTGCAATCTTCTCAACGATTTCTTCTTCATCAATAATTCCAAAATCAGATACTGGATAGCCTAAGCAAGCACTACAGTCTTCATCAAATCCCAAAAGATATGCTTCACCATCATGAAAGGATAATGGGAAAAACAAGGTGTCTTGTCCGTTAAAGACATCAACCATCAAAATATATGTACCTTCTTTTCTTGCCATATCATTTGTAAAGTTAAGCATTTTATTCATATAATCTCCTTTTTGCTCGCTCTTTGTCGGCTCTCTCTTTACTGTCAGACACAATTTCTTTAATTTGAGAAATGACAGCTAGTGTTTTGATGTTGTCAACATCTTCAATTATTTCAAGAACCGAAGTCCACTGTCTGACAATAACATCATAGTGTGTTATATCGCCAGAAGTAGTATAATGACCTCTGTTCCCAAACCAATCAATTCGGAAAAAGTCTGTTTCATTGTGTGATACTACGTAATCAATCATCAGTTCTTTATATAAATTATGAAAAAATCGTTTTGCAACATAAACGACGAAGTCAATTGCCTTATAATTGTTGCCATTGTTCTTATAATAAGAAGTGAGAAATCTTGTAGCTTCTTTTTTCTCTGCTTCTTCCTTCAAATCTGAAAAGAATGCATGTGAATAATCAAAGTATTTATCGTACATATAAGGTGAAACTGACAACAAATAGTCAAATACTTTTCCCATTAGTTCAGGATGTCCTTGGATTCTCCAAACAAACTGAAGGTTACTTATCGTTCCATGCTCATAAGAATCCCAATATTGGATAGAACTTGATACAAATAACAGTATAAAAGATGGCGATTGCTTAACTAAAGCGGTCAGCAATTCTTTTTTGTAGTCGAAATCCCTATACCCATTTATCTCACATTGCTGTATATATGATTTGAACAAGATCACAGAATCCGTTACACGTTGACTCAAACTCACCATTTGATAGCCTCTGAATTCAATTCGTTTCCCTTTATCATTTAAATTGTAAATTCGCTGCAACAACGAATCCAACGGTTTTCCTGTCAAATACTGATGGCGCAACAATCCGTTCCAGAAAATACTTATACCATTTTCCGTTTGTTCTAAGCATTCTGCTAAATATGAAAAATGTCCTTTTTTAACGTATCCTTCAGGAACACTATGAAGATATTGTAAGACCCATTCTGCCTTATGGGTAAAGGAGTGTTTCCGGATGTATGACCATATCTTCACTGCTTTTTCTTCATCTGACAAATGGCCATATATATAGTACGACTGAGTACCCGCCATGTTTTTTCTAAGGATGTTCCTCAAAAGAAAGAATCCGATGCTTTCGTTTACGGTCAGGTTAATATCTATAACCATCATCAGAGAATGTTGCAGTGTTTCTTTATTGGAAATTTTATGGTCATAAAGACTTGTATATCGTTTTATGAAAGACTTCGCACTTTTCTCGTTTTCAAAAACAAAGTTCTCTTTCAGTTCCTTTTTCTTGAACAACTCATAATCCTCAATATCGTCGACATCGCATTCTTCCCTATCACGAAGATAGTCCCGTCTTAGTCTCACATAAAATGCATAATCGTCAGAATAAAATCGCTTACCAAAAGTTGATAAATGCTCATTTATTATGTTATTTCTTTTCGCCCATCGCACATAGTTTTGTACGCAAATGCAGTGATCAAAGTTTTTAGGACTTAGATGACTAGAAATAAGCACATCTATATATAACATATCATAGGCTGCGACTTCCGGTACTACTTCGACAGGAGATGTCGTATACTTATCCATGAAGTCAAGGAATTGTTCTGTATAGTGACTGCTGATTAGTTTCCAAATTCTTTTTCTGATTTCATCCTTCCACTCATCATCTTTGGGCTGAATGGTACACAACCTGAAAGAATACTTCTCTACAGGATCATCATACCTAAAAGAGAATTGTGTAAGAAGTTGCGCTACCGGCCATAATAGTGCCTTACACAGTTTGTTCTTTTTTATGTTTTTCTCAATGTAGGCAATGAGTTTCTTTTGCAAATCATACCCCAAGCTGTAGTCCCAGTAAGTTACATTAAACACCTTCTTAATGTGGTATGCCAATTGTGGTGCTAGGCTTTTACATTTCTCAACATACTCAAGAGTAAGGCATAGTGTCATGTCAAACCGTTTTCCACTATATCTCCACAAAAGAGACAGCAACTCTAAATATGGATCTTTGTTGGTTCCTAATGCAAAGTGGTTCTCTTCATAGCAGAAATCATAGTCACCCTCACCTGAAGCAGCGACACCCGATATGTGGTGATGCGCAAATTGTAAGGATTCATCTATCAAGTACACCCAGAAGTTGTTGTAAACATATATCAGATCTTCATCAGAATGATTCTTTATATAACGGAGTAGAGCTGGACGAACAATGCCCGAAACTCTATCTCTGTCGAAGGCGACATCAATAGATATGACTTTTTCCCTAAATAGCCGCACATTCCTCTCGGACATGAGGCTTAACAAAATATCAACACTCAGCAGTTTGTCCTTTATGAACACACGATAGACAATATAGGTTGAGAGATTTTGTTCCCCGATTCTTACATAGCCCTCTAATGGAATGTCAACAATTTCCAATTCGCTCAGTACGTTGATTGCATCATAAAAATCGTTTCTGTTTATTCCAAAGGGGATGATACGCTCTAGCAGATTGGGGGCATTTCTGTAGTCTATATATTGGAAGAAAGCAATCAGACCGGCAACTTTTAAGATATCTTTAGTTAGCTGTTCGTTATTATAAATGTTGGCAAAGTACAAGTCAAATACCTGAGCCACATTATTAAGAGACTGTATTGACTGCTTTTCCGTAGTCAGTTTTGCAAGCATCATTGCAATTCTCGGATTTCCATTCGAGAGTCTGCAGATAGTATCCAAATAAGCTTGGTCGTTTATTCCGTACGTGGCAGCAACAATCCCCTCTATCTTATCAGCATTAAATGTCTCAACCAGCACTTCTTTGGGCTGATACGGATAACACCAGTCACGAATTGTTCCTAGTGCATAATCACGAACCGTAATCAACAACTTAGTACATCCTTTTCTGTGTTTTTTGTAAAAACCTAATACTTGTTTGAAATGCCCAACCGTATTAGCGTCATCAACAAAAAGGATACAGTCGGCATCCGCATGAATATTTTGAGCCAAATCCGTTAGCAGGTCGGCATCTTTATACGAAATGGCAAAGCAACTATAAGATGGGTGCTCTTTTTGATAACGACCGATGGATTCTAGTGCCAATTTTGTTTTTCCGACACCAGGACTACCTTTTAGAATCACGATGTCGCTATCATTCAGACATTCTACGACCGATGTTAGTTCTGTTTCCCTAAACAGGAACGGATTATCAAGCGGCGTAGCAATCTCGGCAGATTTTCGTTGATACTCTCTCACAAATGTTTCTAAAGAAACAACTTGGCCTGTGTCTACAGGAATGTCAAGATGTGTCGAGATGAGATGGTAGTGGTTCGTGTTTATATCTAATGCAAGGCTACCTACATCATAGATTTCGCAATTAGCCCTCTTGGAAGTAGAATATCCTTTTATCTCTATGATCTCATTTTCTTCTAATCTGTAATTGGCAAACAGGGCAATGGTCTCTACTTGTGAAATCTTCGATCCGTATTCTATAATGCATTTGTCTATATCTTCAATTAGTTTTTTCCCTTTGGCAGTACTATCGGTAGAATACTCTACAAGTAAGATCCTGTTTTCATAAGTATAAATTACAGTATCTGGCGTACCCTTTATTGTCTTGTCTTTTCCCAACATACTCCCTTTACGCAAAAAAGCGAAATAGAGTCCCCTATTTTTGCTCAGCAAATAGGCATCACAGAGTTGTTGAAACCCTGAGGGCGACAACTCTTCAATTCTTCTTTCTATGTCTTGAAGTACGGCCATGTCTATTACTTGTTTATCAACCTGACATCATTCTATTCATACCCATGCATATAGTTATAGTTTTCAAGACTAATACTCTCTTCCTGCCTGTCATAACACGAGAAACGCTGGTCTGTTGCTAGTTTTATCTTTTCACATGCCACGACAGGGTCAACACCGCGCATCTCCATGTTATACAAGAAGATACCAAAGCAGATATGCATATCAGCCGACGTCAGGCTTTGCCTCGGCCCAAGCACATAGCAAATCTGCTGACAGGTTAAGAAAATATCATATGCCACTTCCATCAATCCACCCCTGCAACAAGACAACATAAGGATGCCATCTTCGTTCATGCACTTGCTTTGACATAACAGCATAGCCAGTCTTTTCCAACTCATGTTGACTTTTTCGTCCTCGCTTGCAAAACCTTCTGCATTACCATGAGCGCTCAAATAGATATAGTCGAAAAGTCCATGAGAATATAGAATGTTCTCTAAGTCCTCATTATCCTTAACGCACTTGCAGACAGACTCAATTCCGTATAATTGCGCCTGCTCGCATATCCCGTTGCACTCATGTGGTTCATCGGAACTTCCGCATGCTTTTAAGATAAGGATTCTCTTTTTCATATCTAATAGTAGTGCTTATACTAATAATGCATTCAGTTTGTCATCGATTTCTGTCGGTTCAATTTCCAAAACTTTTGCATATCGAATTCTTAGACTTTCCAACTCTTTCGCGTTCAAAACACTTCTGTCATACATAAACATAAGTAATGGACGAACTAAAGTCTTGTTCTTCATTATCATTGTACGACTTTCAGCATCCCACAGGACTTTTACCCATGGTGCCTTGGAGATACACATTTCCAATTGGGAGTATGCAGACATACTATCTGAAAGCGTCACTTTGGACCTGAAACAAGTCTCTAATATTGCTGTTACAAGTTGAGGAAGTGCAACCGGCCTAAAATATAGTAATCCACCATTCTCGCGATTTCTATACTTTGCAGCAGCATCTTTTTCTGTCGATGCTACATACTCTTTCATTCCCTCAAACGAGTTAATAAAGAGTTCCCAAAATTCCGTTAAATACTTCTCGAAATCATCAATATCTTCTTGCTTGGGTCTGAACTTCAAGAATTTGTCGATCTCTGTCGATGAATGTATTCGCTTTGTGTTATCTCTAAAAGAGGTGTAGTATTTGTAGACAATTTTGTTTGTCTCGTACAACTTGATTAGCGATGTAAACGACTTCGTATCTTTTTCAACTATTGCCTTTGTTTTCTTCTCATCACTGATATTCTCGTTCATAAACAAAGGAAAACTTTCCAGCATATTTCTTGTAACAATAGCCACTGTATCATCTTCGTCTAAAGCAATAATATCTCCTGTGCTTACCGGTTTGGCGTATCTGTTAAGTGTAGAAAAAATCCTTCGTGTCTTTTCCATTCCCTCTTTGTCTTTATGATGGCCTATAAGAATAACTGCAATAGTCTCATCTTCCAATTCTGGACTTTTTTTAATTGCATCTTTTATTCCTTCAACACGATGTTGGCCATCTACTGGGAATATTTTTTCCTCACCATTCAGTCGAAGGAATCCCATGTTATAATAATCTTCCCCCTTAAACCCTACTTCAATCTCATTCCAAACAGGGTCTCCGTCATATACGGCCAAGACCAACGCATTGAAGAAATGCTCTTTTTGCGATAATATGTAGTCTGTTATACTTTCGTAATTCTTAGTGAGAGAGCGTTGCAATTGATCCTTCAGGGACGTGGATGTGTGAAGTTCTTGATCTATCTTCTTCACTCGCTCAGCTATCTGTTTGAAAGTAAATGATGAGGTATAATAAACGATATCACCTAGAATGCCTCTAATGGCGGGTATATTCAATGCTTCCATATTTCAAAATGCTTTTTGAGGTTCTTTGTATATAATGCTGTCAGGCAGGTCACTATTGAATGGTGGCAATATTGCATTTATTAGTGTTGACTCACCTGCCGTAATTAAATCATTATCAGTGGTAGAACAAAACCTAATATATAGATAATCCTTCCATAGTCTGAAAAGACGAGCTATTTTGGGGCGGCATTGCTTTTGATTGCTTTCCCATAAATACCTTTTTACCCTTTTCTGTATGTTTTCGGAATCAGTATATTTGGCACGACCAATATATGCCAAATACTTTTCAGAGGCAGGCACTGTAGTACCTTGAATAAAAAATAGGTAAAGACCGCCAGAATTATTTGGCAAATTATCAAGTTCTTTTGACAATTTACCTTCAGAGTCCAAGTACTTAATATAATCAGACCATGTAAGACTTTGGATAGCTGTCTTCACGACTAATGAAGCCTCTTTCCATAGAGAAGGGTCATGATAATATTTGCACTCATAAACCCTAGTCTGGTCATTGTTCGTAACAAATGCGTCGATATCCATATCATACTCCTTTTACCCATATAGCAGGCATTTCTGCCTTATACTCCGGATCTATATAATGACACTGTTGCTGAATGATGCCACGTCGATGTATTGCTGGTTGTAGGCAATACATATCGAACTCTTCAAGATTGACATCATCTGCACTTGTCCAATGAGGGAACAATAGCTTCATATATGCGGTAGCTATGCGTTTTACAGCCGTGAACTCTCGCATACCTGCTTGTCTATCGTAGTCAACCAGTTTATCAAACAATTCTGCATAAACATTCTGAACACGGAGTGTGTGCATGATTTCAGAGAAATATTCTATATTCATCGTCCATCCCCTATAAATCATGCTCTTGTTAATGCGAGGCAGATACCATCCTTCTATGAAACAATGGAAACGGTCAAGAAGGGCTGACTCCCTGAAATTATCAGGAAGGGCATCAAAATATCTTTTATTCACGGGCTTCCTGTCTTCCGTAAGAGGAATGTTACCCATCAACATCAATCCGCACTCAGACGTAAACTCTTTATCTCCGATGGTCGCTTTACCCTGTTCAAGATACGATTTTAAGGCACCTTGCAATTCTGCTGGTTCTTGGAATACGATAGTCTGTATTTCATCAAAAGCGCAGAAATCATGATTTTTCAGAATACCGGATTGATCTTTAGCCCGGTCATAGAAGAGTTTAGCTCGAGTAACTTTACCACCACTAACAAGCCAACCGTATTTACTGATATTGTTAAATACGTATGACTTTCCCGTTCCTTTTGGGGCCAATTCTACGACATTCAGCCTTGGTTCAACAAAAATCAGTAGTCGAGTGATAAACTCCAACTTCTGATGCATCGTTTCAAAAGAATCGGGCTCATATTCCATGGAGGAAATAATTAAGTCCAACCATTCTGTAGTTGTAAAGTTCTTGCGAACGTTCTGCACAAAGCTTACATCAACAGAAGTGTAAGGCTTGAAGGGCTTAAAATCAACCATTTCCACATGGCTCTTCTTGCCGTCGTCATCTGGCATGAGGCACATCTTGATAATGCCCCACATCTCCCCGTCAACAAGTTCCGGATGTTTTGAGGCCACATACTGTGGTATTTGCCCTTCACGTTCCTTGATGCCAAGGTCTGGAATACCAAACCTACGCACATTATGAACCAAATCAATGTTTACGGAAAACCGCGTCAGAAGCGTAATGTCTTGGCCCATGATAAGTTGACTACGCAAATCACCCGTAGGCATTACCTTGTTAAGAAAAGCTGTTAGTCCCGCACGGTCAATCTCCTCTCCTTGTGCATATTTTTTCAAAAGGAAGTCCTTGACAAAAGAAGGAAGATTACGACCAGCAAACAGATTGTTGGTTGTTGCACTGTCTTTGTAAAGAGCTTGTGCTCCCAGATACGTCTGTACTTTCTGTATAATATTCGTATTCATATCTTAATCAAAATGTAAATAGGTCATCTTCTTGAACGGCCATTCTAATAGTAAATGTATCTTCTTCCTTTTCCCATGTACCAATATGAAGCTTAACTTTGTTCACATCTTTGTTCAAAGGTAATCGTTCACTGGTATATGTATTCCCTACCGCACTCATCGAATAGAATCTGCCGTCATATTCGACTAACGGTTGTTGATTCGTATCCAAACCTGCAATTTCATAAACAACAACAGGATTAGCCTCTTCAACATTGAATGATTTGAATACGGCTCGCCATGTTGCAGTGGTCTTGTTCGGGGATATTATCATTACAGGAACTAATTGCTCCTCTGGTGTACAACCTCCATGACAGCCCATACCATCAGGTATCTTCGCCATCAAGGACTCATGTTTCAATGCACACAAAGCTATCGTCTTACCATCTGGCATATTGACAACATTATACTTTTCATCCATCACGATTGATGCCTTACTGCCTGTCGTAGTCATGGCAATTCTTCCATGGTGATCAGACTTGTATCCCTTTAGATTATGTCCCTGACGTAATTGTGATAGGTAGGATATACCATGGTCAGAGACAATGGCAATCTTCTGTCCTGGATGTTCTACGAGCAATTTTCGAATAGCGTTTCTTACTTCTGCAAAATCCTCTATGACAAACCTCGGATAAGGACGGCATGAGTGAGCCACTTCATCAATGTCGCCTATTTTATTGGCAAGCCCACCGGACATCGCTTCAATATCCACCTTGTTGATATCCGTTCTTGTCGGGAGTTTGGCTGTTGCCACAAATACCTCATTAAGGTAATAGCCCTCCGATTCATGCTCTTTCACAATTTGTGTGATGAATGGAATCCAATCTATGCCTAAACCGTCAATCCAAATATAGGTCTGGATATCTTCTCGCATACTCAGCAGAGTACGGGTAGTTGAGAACTTAGAGCTCCATTTAAAGTACTCAATATGGTTTTGGTTTTTGGTTATGATATAGTCCTTTACCTCATCGGTATATTCATTCCTTACTTTTGCTTCCTTATACTTGTCAATATAATCAAGTACCCACGGTTCCTCTGCAGAGGCAACCGTCTTGCCTAAATAATAGTAGAGGTCAGGATAAATCCCCAAGAGACGGTCTTTCTCTATTTTTCCATCTTTATACCATTCAATAATAAGTGATTTTTCCGCTGTTGACATACAAGAAATATATCGTACAGCGGATATAATACCATCAGAGGCCTCTATCTTGCTGATCTTTTCAACAAGATAGCTCTGTACCTCTGGCGCAAGCTCCATTCCATTATTGGCTCCCTGTTGCAAACCTTCATGTCGCTCATCAATGTATTGTTCTGGATTCTCAAGACCGAAAATGGTCAAAGCCAAGCCTCTTGCAAAGGTGGTATCACTATATCCGTCTATTTGCTGAAGCACTCGGCAAATATAGCCGGAATCGCAGAATTTGTGAACATAGTATTTTGCCAACAGCCATCTCATGAATGGTTGCTTATGTTTGAACCATGTCTCAAAGAACACTCTGTAATCAGCAAGATTGTATATGCCAAACTGCTCGTTGAAGAATGTCTCAAACTTAAAATCGTTGATATCAATCTTACTTGCCAACATATCCCAATAATGAATCTCTTCTTCCTTAAAGGGAATGCAATCAACATCCAATTGTAGCCCCTTTGTCAGAAACTCGTATGAGTTATGACATGAGCAGAAGGTAAACGCATTGTCTGGCTTAGCATATTCCTTGTGCGAGAATATAGATGGCGATACGCTGATAATATTTTGCTTCAACTCAGGATATTTCCAATAGCCAAGCCATTCTGTCAGTGTATGGGCTATGTTGTACTTTCCTTCCAGCCCGTTTACACCATAAGTCGCATTGTCAGTCAGAATAAGTCTGTAGTTCAGCTGACGGTCCGTATTGTTAAAATACCAAATGAATGATTGTGAGTCATTTCTGAATTTCTGCATCTTACCTTCCTGACCAATAATCGGGATATAGATGCGTTGTTTTGTCTGATAGCCTTCTTTATCCGTACAATAGCCCTTCACTGTCGAAATAAGCGAATCAAACTCCTGACGGTCTTTGTTGTTATAGAAGCGAGCCATTTCTGAGAAGGGCATGATTATCCTGTATTCGGCAGATGTTGCTTGAATCAAATCAAGTATCCTCTTCGCCAGTTTGTCATGTGGCATAAAGACATCAGGATATTCATCATCCATCCAATCTTCGATTCTCTGAATGGCAATATGAGGTAGATGTGAAACATCTTCCACGAAATCGCAACAATCTCGGAAATTGTCAAATAAGACAAACCTGACAGGAAACCTGTTTGCTGTTCCTGCTCCGTCCCCCTCTAGCTGGCGGTCTATATGTACCTCCGCAAGGAGCTCTTCTAAACTGGTGAAGGTCTTAAACATACTACCTATTTCAATATAGTGTCCAAAACAGAATCATATCCTAAATCACACAAAGCATCGAGTATCCTCTTTGCTTCATCAATAGTCGAGAGAGATTGAATTTTAGCCTTAGCTTTTTCTTTTTTCTCCGAACTTGAAGATGATCCTGTTACTCCGGGTGTTTCTGGACCACCATCTACTCCAGAATTTGGCCCTTGCTGTGGTGCAGGAATTAGGCTCAACTTCCAGTTCTTTAATTGCTCAATGACTGCGGTTTCTGTCCACAAGCCTACACCACCTTCCATGTGCTGTCGGATATAGCTCACAGCATTATCATAATCATCTTCCTTTAAATTGACAAATGAGTCAGCTAATAGGAAATTGCGGAAGCCTATTTCAAAATTATTCTCTGCTTCATAGTTTAGCAACGGAGTATACTCGAATCTAACTTCTGTTATTAGCTCGTCTGTTTCAACCATCAACGCAGGATTTTTTGCTCCCACCTCAGTATATATGGTTATGATATTATCAGTCAGTTTGATTATCTTGTCTTTACAATTGAGTTTTTGGATATTGTCACAATACTTGACAGCCCAAAGAGGATAGCCTACTTGTGGACAGAATCCATTACGCAATGCCCATCGTGCATCAGTCAGGCTGGTCACGTCCTTGTAGTCTTTGAGTTTCCCAAGTTGGAACATAGATATCAGTCCCTTTGCTATCGAACCTTCCTCTTTAGTCTCGAACTTTACATCAACTTTGTGAATATTGCCGGTGCCACTATCCCATATTTTAAATGTATCATCTATCAGCTCTTGCATCCTCTGGGCATTAATTGGCTTGCCATTGGTATCAAATACTTTATCCACGTAAGGACGTAAAGCAAAAGCCAACATACCATAGCCTGCGTGTGACTTGAAGAGACCAAAAGGTGACATTGTCAATTCCTTAAACTTATCTGCAAAATTGAAGATGAGTTGCTTGTCTGAATGATCTATTTTTGACTTTACGAACTTGAATACCAAATATAGAGGATGTTTAGGGTCAATATCTGGTTTGAAGTTCAGATTATCATCTACGCTGTCTTGTAGCAATAAGGGAATGTGCTTTGCTGGTCCAATACTACGTGTCACGATTTCGTCTTTCGTGTTGAACGACAACACTGTGTCTGCAGTCTTATTTGAGAATTGTTTCACCCAGCATGTTGATGGTGCTTTCAGTCTAATTATTTCCAAAGACTCAGGACCAGAATAGAATACTCTTGGCGATATAATACTGTTAATGACCTGAGGTAAGGTACGTGCTGATAGTGGTGTACTCTCTCCTTGTAAATAGAGTGTACATGTATCTGCAGACACATCTCTCATCCAATCAGAGATAATCGCTTTTGCATTATCTGTATTAGACTTTGTCTGTTCTGCATACCCATGTTTGGTCGAACTTTTGGCATTTGCTTGATACTCTATGAAACGATCAAATTCAAAAGCATCCAAAATATTGTCAAAGACGAGAAATGCAACGTTCTTGAATCGCTCTTCTGTCATTGCTTTCGCTGCAATGTCTTTTATGGTGGCCAACTCATCAGATGTCCTAGCCATCATCAGGGCAAGAAAAACCTCATAGGTTTCAGCCCCCTTGCGACCATTATCTATCATGTTTAGCAACGTATATTCATTGCTGTCTTCTGAGAAAAAGTCAAATGACAAAGGACGGTTTACCTGCTTGAATTTCTTTTCAAAAGAAGTTCTCGCTGTGTCGCTGAATTTAAGAAGTTTGGATGTGTACTTGAAATCTTTTTCTAACAGTTCCTGTTTAAATTCTTCTATCTCCTTGGTGTCAAGTGCAGAATATCGAACTTCATAAATGCCTTGTGGAGAACGCTGCACTACGCCTTCTGTGTTTATCCAGTTTAGAATTTCATCCATCTCCTCATCAACAGGAGTACCAACGTACATATTGCGGATGTTCTCCTCACTTGGGGTTACTGTCTCGTTAGCTGCCAGATTATTGAAAGCGTTAAGCAGAAGGATGGACTTGAAGACAGCAAGATGATTTGGCCCCTTCTTGGTTACATGATTCTTGTATGAATTGAACTTTTCCGTTACAATACCATACTTGGTAATTTTCTTATTGAATTCCTCTTGAACAAAATCCCAAAGATAATCTGCCGTTATCATGTGCCCATGAGCAAATGCTTCTTCGCTATCTAGGAATTCACGTATAGCAGGATTATCGCCAAGGAATTCGAATACGCTACGTGACGAAGAACCCACCTCACGAGCATAGTAGGTAGCCATATTTGCTGTAGCAGGATGTACCGGGAATAGCTGCTTCAAGTCGTTTAATGTTTCTGTAGGATTATTCGACGATGATGCGTACTTCTCATACACCTCTCGCATCTGAGCAAAATATTTGTCTGTCATCTCATGATACAGTGCATAGGCAGGATTCGAACTGTCTTGCTCATGAACAAACTTACGCGACATAATCTTAAATGCAGATACAGGCTCCATGTTGTAGTGCATGTAGTGATACCTGCCGGTAGTACGAGTACGCTTCTCGGCCTTTAGCTTGTCAAGGGCAGACGGATGGGCTATCAGGAAGATATATGAATTGTTCTTCGTCTGCATGGTCGTCTCTGTCAACTCCTGCAGCCCGCCAAGAACTGTTGGGCCAACTTCCAAATCCATTACGTCAGTAAACTCATCCCAAATCAAAAAGATGCCTTTATAATCAGTCTTCTTTGCCAATTCGTCCTGCACCTCAAAAAACCACTTGCTGAGGTTTTCTTGTTCCAGAATGACATGAAGTTTGGAATTCCTCATGGCTTTCTTGGCCAACGAGAGAATGGCAGATGACGCATCCCTGTCCTTCAACTCTTTGATAAGTTTCTTTCGGTCTGGAGCGTATGACTTCAGTTCTGAATCACTATCAATGATGGTGTCCCATATCAAAGGATTTTGCTCTATGTGTGCAATATAGTTATCAAAATCAGTCTTAACAGAGATGTCAATTTTTGCATCAGCCAAAGCCTGACATACGTGTAACTGAATCTGTAGGGGCAAGTCTTCGCCAGTTGATATACTACAAGTGCTATTCATTGTCACAGGGAACAATTTAGCCTGGCTACGCAATGCATAAAGTGATTCCCGAATAATAGAGTATTTGTCTGCACCGTATTCATCTTTGATATAACTGTCAATATCTTCAATCGGGTCACAGAGCAGATGCTTAATGACAGCTGCAGCATGGCTCTTACCAGTTCCGTAGGTTCCTTCCAACCAGAATGAACGATGCTCATCAACAACCTTGTTGCTGACAGAGCCTATCACCTTCTGAAGGATGCCGTTGAACTGTTCATTGGGTATAAAGTTCGTCCATTCTCCACCTTCTTCCTTCTGAATATTATAGGCGGATTTTGTTTCTCTTATATGTATCGCATCTGAATATTTTCTTGCCATATCCTAAATTGTATTTCGTTGTTCATATATTATTCACTTTGTATCATCTTTCAAATAATGCTCTATTATTATTTTTCGGAAGTAATCACGCATTTCCTGCTCTTGTAGCAAATCCCATAAGGCATTGTCAAGATATGCATATTTTACATTTTCGCGAATAAGTTTTGCAGAAGGTGTATGTGTAATAACTCTATTCTCATTCCATTTAAGATGATAGAAACTCTCATTCTCAAGAAAGTATAAAGGGTATTGGTATGGAGTTGTCGCAGAATAATGACTTTGCAACTTCACATACTCATTCTTCATAGATTCAATATCAAACAATCCATCAGTAATATCACCTTTATCAATAAGATTTATCATAGCCAGAATCATAAGAGGTTTCGCAGTATTTGTCCTTCCTCTACAAATCTGGCAATGCAATGAACTTATTGCATCCGTATAAAGTGATATGAGAATGGAGTTATGTTTCATCGTTAAAAAAGTTTCTTTACGACATCCAATGGGGTTAATCCTTCTTGGAGAGTAATGTGATTGAGTCCCATATTAAGTTCTGCAACAAGTAAACGAACCTTGGATGAATTTAGCGTCCTAAGAGCTTTTTCTAACACTTCTTTCGATAAACAGAATTCTCGAACCACTCCATTTTCACATTCTTCATCATAAAAATCATTCACCCTCAAAGAGGTTGAACCAATTCTTTCGCTAAACTTATAAACCGAATATGCTACAGCAATTTCAGATATTTCCGTATATTCTTCTCTTACTAGATTATTCTTGTCATGCTGTGTACCTTGCATAAGCACATCTCCGATAGGAGAATAATTGAATATTTGCATTAAAGCTTGGAAGGCATAATCTATTGTACTTTTTGAAAAAGACGTGGAGAAGTATTCATACGCTAATTCTGACAATTTGGTTCTGTCAAAAGGCTGTCCTTTACGGATGTTATTAACAAACCAACCAGCCAATGTTGAATTATATGATATGTTTATCCAAATCAGAGACCATATCAAATCCGAGTCATTGACCATATTTTCAACACAAAATTCACCAAACTCGGTCAATACATTCTTCGAGTCAATAATCTCTGCATCTTTTAGCCAAGCTTTAAAACTTGGTATCTGCTTATTACCTAAAGAGTTATTACCAGTAATCCAATATGAAACCTGTGGGTCTGCAAAAAATTCAGTAACCCATTCCTCTCTGATTCCAAATGTTCCATACTTGGATATGTTTCCGACTTTTGTTTTATTTTCCATACTTTTAACTAATGAATCTGCTACAATACAACCATGTTCGTGAAAATCCAAACAACTATGGCAATGTGTACATTTGTCTTTATCTATATGTATTTCAGGATACACCGATAGTGCTCCGGTGGGACATTCTACTTCACAGACTTCGCAACTTATACAATACGTTGCCTTGTATAACGCTCGCTTTAATGCTTTTACGAGCATAATATCAAAGGCATTGAATAATGTGAATGTATAGTTGTTGTTGTCTTTGTACTCTATTTTAAATTCATATACTTTCTTTTTGAAATTAAATTCTCCTTGAGCGATATTACCATTTCTGCTAAATGTATAATCACTAATTGTGATGAGCCAATTTTGAATATCGACTTTTGCATTGGAAATAATGGCAATAAGATGAGGTGTTGACTTAACAAAGTCAACAGAAGACTTTTCTGACACAAAATTACCACTTGCTCTTAGCCTCCATTTCCTATCTTTAATGTAGTCATCAAGATTCGGAATCCTGCGTTCTTTTGCCTGATTGACGACTTTTTCAAGGAAAGGCTTAAGGCATGTCTGATATGAATGGTTGACAATCATATCATCCCATGGAGAAGAAAATGGACAAAAAACGCAGCCAACTCGTGGCTTCCCAACGCGATAGGCTTCGTTAATGATTAGTCGATGACGGAATAAATATAGAAAGATTTCTGTTGTGTTCCATTTGAGAATGGGTCTTGCATTCGTGACAAACGAATGTTTAACTCCTTTACCAATTCTTTCATAAGCTGATCTTTTGACACTCTCTTCTGAGCGTACACCCTCAAAAGCTAAAACCTTGGCCTGCTTATTTGTTCCTGGGATTTTGAGTAGTCTATATAGTGGAGCTGTTTTCATCACAGCACAACACCATCTATGTTTGTCGCTTGGTGAGCCAATCTTATCCCAGTAGTTAAGTACCGACTCGTGATTTCTGGCGAGGCTGAACTTCAGGGTAGGAAACAACTTGTGGTAATGCTCCTGTACCTGCTTGTATAGTTCCAGTGAACTCGGAAGTTCATAACCTGTATCAGAATATATCACTTGGAATGAATCAGGAGGAAGCGCACGAGTACACAGGTCGAGCACTACCTGACTATCCTTGCCACCAGAGAAAGAGGCAAGGAAATAGTCAATCTTGGTAGCTTTAAGTACTTTCTTTCCTTGTTTCTCGGCTTCACTTAGAGGCATAATGTCAAAGCTGTCGCAGTCTTCCTTCACGATGGCCATCTTCTGTTTCTGCTGTTTCTCCTGCTTCTCGGCAATTACCTCAAAATCCAACTGATTGGACTTGTATTTTTCCGACAGGCGATTAGCGCCACTATAAGTATCGAACACGTCGCGGATAAACTCTATGGCCTCGCTCTCACACAAGAACATCTGCTCTTTATTGCGCTCCAACATCTTCTTCACATCCACAGGCTTCAGTTTCAACTTCTCTTTGCCCGGCTGAAAAACGATGGTTGCCTTATCATAGATATTGGCATCCTTGGCCTCAAAGACCAAGTCACCACGATAGTAATACTCCTTGTTGCATGCCCACAGCAGTGGATCCTCACACTCAGGGTACTTCCATCCCAGCGTGTTCAGCCCAAGAAGATTCAGTTCCTCAAAGAACACCGGACGAGGAGGAATACTGACAGTATCCTTCCCAACGAGCGAACTCAACTTCACTCCTCCAGTTTCTCTATCCCATGCTATTTTAAACATTCCTATTTTTCAATCTTAACTAATTCTGCTAATTCTACATCCAGTAGCTTCGCTATCTTTATATACGTCTCCATCGGAGGCTGACAAGCGTTGGTACACCACTTGGAAACAGTCGCAGGATCTTTCCCCAACTGCTCAGCCAACCATTTGTTGGTCCGCTTCTTCTCGGCCAAAACCACTTTGATCCGGTTAATGTCTTTATCCATCTTGACAATTAGTTGGTAAATAATTGAGGCAAAGATACAAATAATAATCTAATAATCGTGTGAAAAAGCGAAAAATCTGACGAAAAATTTCAATTCTATTGCTTTTTCCTCACTTTTGGCCTCCATAATACATCTTTCCGTATGACATTAGCAACTCATATCATTGACTTCGATTATATGTCGTGCCAAAGATGCCGGTCTGACGACACGTTAACATTGGCACGATTGATAGCGGTCAAAACATCTGTCCCATATATAATAAGGTGGGACAGCAGTTTTGTGGTTTCTTTATATCTCAATGGGGGCTGTCTGCCATTGTATTAGAATACTGAAGAATTATTTGGTGATTTCGAGGAAAATGATTACCTTTGCATCAGATATTTGACATATTGAAACAAAGCAGAACGACGCAGACAGGAAGTTTCTAAACCGTTACCTATTAAAGTTTTGCTTATCTGTAAGTGATTGATAATTAAAGGAGTAGTCATTAGACTCGCAGATATAAATGGTATTAATAGTATGATAACCATCGATACGACAAATATGTGCTCGCACCTGCAACGTAAGCTATTCGAAGAGGATGGCATATATCATTCTCTATGGATAACCATGCAGGATGACCCGGAACTGACTGCAATAGTCCGCTCTCGCCAGCTACATATCTACCGCAACGGCAAAAAGGTATTGGTGCTGGCAGGTAAGTCTGCACCAAAGATTATCAGAGAAGACACGATATGTGAGCTTTTACAAACGACGAACGAAGCAAGTGTAGAGTCAAGCTCGCTTGAACTATGCCTTGCAAGGAGGAGTTGCGATGAAATCGAAATTGAGCGAATCAAGTGGATGGAGCAACGCTTCAATAATGCCATGGCTGCCATCAAGGATGGATCTGCTGATTCACTGAAGGCTATCAAAGAGGATGTTGCCGAACTCAGCAAATACTATGGCAGTGAGTTGTGGAAACTGGACTTTGCTGCTGATGAAGCAGGGAATCTTCCTCCAGACCTCAAACGTGGAGTACTATCAGAAGATGGTATTTGGAATCTGCTCTCTGACTATCGTGATATTCAAAAAAAGAAGCAATGATAGCAAACGCTCTGCTATATTATCTGATAGTCATCAACGTCGTGTCCTTTCTGGTCTATGGCATAGATAAGTGGAAGGCCAAGCAAGGCAGCTGGCGCATATCGGAGGCAACTTTGCTGATACTTGCTGTTATCGGCGGTAGCATCGGGGCTTTGCTTGGCATGAAGGTTTGGCATCATAAGACGATGCACAAAAAGTTCAAATACGGACTTCCCCTGATTCTCTTGGCACAGATAGCACTTATTTATTTCATCTGCAACTTTTCGCATCGTTCTTACGTCTAACAGATAGAGATTGAAAGAGAACGAACATGAAGCTATTAGGTAACATTATCTGGTTGATCTTTGGCGGGCTGCATACTGCCATTGAGTATTTCATCGCAGGACTGGTTCTGATGATAACCATCATCGGCATCCCTTGGGGAAAGATGCACTTCCGCTTGGCAAGGCTGGCCCTGTCACCGTTCGGCATGGAGGTCGTATAGCCTATGAACAAAGACGAGAAACGAGCATTGAGGCGTAAGCGGCTGATGGACAACAAAGCCTATCAGACGATGAACGGCTTGACGCGCTACATGGATCGCTACTATCTCGATGCACTCATTGGCATCATTCCTGGATGGGGTGATGCCATTGCCTTGCTCAGCGTCGTGCCGTTCGTCTATTTCTCGTCGAGAGTCATCAAGAGCATTCCCCTGACGCTGGCCGTCCTGAATAATGCCCTCCGCGACGTACTGATGGGAATGATACCTTTCTTCGTTGGCGACGTTATCGACTTCTTCCATCGTGCAAACATCCAGAACATGCAGATGATTCAGGGCTTCGTTGACGGTGACGAGACCATCATCAAACAAGTAAACCAAAGAGCCTGGCAGTCAGCCATCGTTCTCATCGTCCTGCTCTTGTTCATAGCCCTGATGATATGGGCACTCGTCAGCTTCGGCAGCTACCTGTATTCATTGCTAACATCCATCTTCCGATAAGAAAATATTGGCTTACAAAAAGCTTACAAAGCCCCTTGGAATCCCTTATAAATAGGGAAAACTTTGCTGCCGCACAGGCTGCTGTAGAGGAGTAAATATCATTCTTACATAATTTGCAAAGAGACCTGTCCGTTTGGGCAGGTCCCTTTGTATTAATATGCTCAGTGTATATACAAAGAAAGTAAAAGTTGTCAAATCAATAATGGCATCATGCCTCAAACAAAATCATACGAGTTTGTTCTCACATATACGTTATTTCAGTTTGTAGAACAGTGAGTAAAGTACAGGGATGATGATGAGCACGATGATGGTTCCTGCAATGAGTCCACCCATGATAGCAGCAGCTATAGAGGCAAACATATCATCAAAAAGCAACGGTACCATACCCAGTACAGTGGTGAGTGATGCCATAGACACTGGTCTAAGACGCGAGAGCGATGCGTCAATAAGTGCTTGTAGGCTGTCTTTCCCGCTTTGTAACTGCAGTTGTATCTCATCGACAAGTACAATACCGTTTTTAAGCATCATGCCCACCAGTCCCAATATTCCGACGATGGCCACAAAACCGAAGTTCTGACCAGAGAGGAGCATGGCAGGGATAACGCCTACAAAGACGAACGGAATGCAGCAAAAGAGCAGCAATGAGGTGCGATAGCTGCGGAACAGCCATACCAGAATGCCCACCATCAGCAGTACGGCTAATGGATAGTTGGCAAAGAGGTTCTTTATAGACATGTCGGTAGCTTTCTTCTCACCGCCCCAGTTGACTTCATAACCGGAAGGAATCTGTAACTTGTCAATCTCCTTCTCCAGAATCCGACGGGCTTCTTCGATGCCATAGCCAGGAGCCGCTGCACCTTCAATGGTCTGTACGCGTTTTCCGTTGTAATGCGGAATAACCGGTTCTTCCCATTCTATTTTCAGGCCGTCGCTCACCTCAGCCAGTTGTGCGGTATTGGTCAGTTGCGACATTTTCCCGTTTTTCAGGGCCTTCAGCAATTGCTCTTTGTCTGTAAATTTGTTGATGTCTGGCAACATGCTGAATACCGTAGCATCGTCAAGGCTGGCTTGCGGCTGACCTTTACTGTCCATGATATTCACATAGATGTTGTTTTTCTCGGTGCCACTGTAGAACACGCCCACAGGCAGTCCGTCTGTGGCAGACATCAGCGACAGACCGACATCGGAACGTGTCATGCCTTTATCGCGTGCGCTGGGCTGATTATAGGCCACACGCAGCGAAGGATAACGCGGCATCCAGTCACTCGTTACGGGGTCCATGACGCCCGTTTTGCGCACGATGGCCATCGCTGTGTCGGCCAACTGATGCAATACTTCAGGGTCAGGTCCCAGGAAGCGCAGTTCGATGGGATAGCGCATGAACATCAGGTTATACTTCTTCACCTTTACATAGGCATCGGGATAATCCGCAGTGAGCTGTTCCTGCAACTCGTCGATGTGTCTGTCGAGGGTGTGTGCATCCTTGAAATCAACAATCAATTCACCGTAAGACAGCGATGGCAGTGCTACCGAACGTACCAGATTGTAGCGGCAAGGGGTAGCTCCTACTGATGTGGTGACATGTGTCACATAGTCTTTAGCCATCAGTTTCTTACGCATACTTTCAAGGTCGGACTTTACCTGCCTGGGGTCGTGACCTTCCGGCAACTGATATTCAATATACAGCTGGTCGTACGTCATATCTGGGAACAGTCCCTGCGGCATCAGCTGATAGCCAAGGACTGCTGCCAACAGCAGGAGGAGCATCAGTGATACCGTCAGCTTACGATGGTATAGCGACTTGTTTAGCACGTTTGCGAGCATGCGATGCCAGCGGCTGTTGTAAAGGGCTTGCGGTGTCTGTTCTTCTTTTGTAACCAACCAGCGTTTGGCGAGAATCGGCACAAACATTAGTGCGAGCATCCATGACAGGAAGAGCGACACAGCCAGTACGATGAACATATCGCGAACGTAGAGACCTGTGACATCGGGACTGAGATAGATAGGCAGAAAAGCCAGAATGGCTATCAGTGTGGCTCCCAGTAGTGGTATAGCAGTCTTTCGTCCGATGGTTGTGAGGGCTTCGATGCGTGATTTTCCTGCGAGGCTGTCAACTAGGATACCATCGACGATGACGACGGCATTATCGACCAGCATACCCATCGCCAGCACGAATGACGCCAGAGAGACGCGTTGCAGCGTTCCGTTGAAATAGTACAGCACAAAGATGGTGCCCAATACGGTAATCACCAAGGTAATGCCCAGAATGAGTCCTGAGCGGAAATTCATGCAGAAGATGAGCAGCACGATAACCAACAGCACTGACTCGACGAGGTTGAACATGAAGGTGCCCAAAGCCGCGCTCACGCGTTCGGGCTGGTAGAACACCTTCTCGCACTTCACACCGGCGGGCAGGCGGGTACTTTCTATTTCTTCCAGCTTTTGGGTGACTTCATTTCCTACCTTGATAATATCGGTACCTGACGCTGCTGAGATACTGATGCCTAAGGCGTGCTGTCCGTCGCGCATCATTTCTGCACGCAGGGTTTTCTCGTCGTCTAACGTCACATCGGCTATATCTCCCAGTCGGACTTGGTCGTTCTGATGTCCTTGAATGACAAGACTCTTGATGTCGTCGGGCGTTTGATAACGGTCATCCACACTGACACGGATGCGTCGTCCGCCACTTTTGAAATAGCCGGAATAGACATTTGCATTCTGTCCGTTAAGTGTGGCAACGACTTCTGCCGGCAATACGCCCAGATTGGCAAGTTGATCCTGTCGGAGCGACACATTGATGCAACGGGGTATCTTACCGTAGATGTCAATTCGTCCGACATCGTCAATCGCCTGCAGTTCGCGTTGTATCATGTCGGCATAGGTCTCTAACTCTTTCGGACTCATGCCGTCGCCTGTCAGGGCGTAGAACATACCCGATACGTCGCCGAAATCGTCCTTCACCATATATTGTGCACCTTGTGGCAACGGTGTCTCTGCCAACCTGTTACGCATCAGAACCCATTTGCGCTGCAGTTCGTCAGCAGGCACTTCGGGGTCGAGTGTGACAAGGACGTAGCACATGTCGGCATAGCTATAGCTTTGCGTGAAACTGATGTCGCCAGTCTTGTTGATGCTCTTCTCAAGCGGTTCGGTGAGTTCCAGTTCTACCTGATGCGACGAAGCACCCGGATAGATACCTACTACCACAGCCTGTCGCACAACGATTTCGGGGTCTTCCAGTTTGGGCATGACGTAATAGGCTAGCAGTCCGCCCAGCGAAAGGATAGCAATGAAAAGTGCCACTAACCTTTGGTTGCTCAGTGCCCAGCGCGAAAAATCAATATTCATCATGGGGATTTCTCAAAGTTATTTCAGATTTCCAACGTTTAGACTGGATGTTTTCTTGATCATGCTAACCTGTTGACCATCCGTCAAATGATGAACGCCCGATGCAACAATATGTGTGCTGTTCTGCAAGCCGGAAGAAACAATCAGGCTTCCGTCATTCTCCAAACGTTCTATCGTCACCTGTGTTTTCTTCACCGTCGAGCTTTTCTTGTCGTACACGAAGACGAAGCTCTTCTGGTTTTCCGTCCACACAGCTCCTATAGGTACTTTAACACCGTCGTTAGCCACCTGACGCTGCCCTACTTCTACCATTGCGGTCATGCCGGGTGTGATATCCCGAACGTTGTCTTTCAGCGATAGGCGCATTTCGTATAGATGGTTGTCGTTGGCCGTGGCTGCCACGCTCCTCACGGTAAGCGGGAAAACCTTGCCTGGTATGGAATGGAATGTTGCCGTATAGGTGACAGCCTGTTTGCGCTGTGCATAGGCGCGCTCAGGAATGTTGATGACCACATCGACACCCTTGGAGGAATAAACCGACAGCACGGGCAATCCCGGACCTGTCGTCTCCTTCGACTGCCTGTAAACCTCGTCAACATATCCGCTGAAGGGTGCATATATCACACAGTCGGAAAGCTGATTGCGGTGGTGTGCCAGCTTTTCCGTCATCTGCTGCAGTCCGTAGCGGGCCTTGTCGTAGTTGTTGTCGCTCACGGCACGTTCTTTGTGCATCGCCATGATACGTTCACACTCTGCCTTCACCTGATTGTACTCTGCCTCCGTAGCTCGCAGCTGGGTGCGGTAGTCGCGGTCGTCAAGGCGAGCCACTGCCTGTCCCGCCTGTACGTGGTCGCCTTCTTTAACCAATACCTGTGCAATCGTTCCTGCCACCTTGAACGACAGGTCTGTCTTGTTCATTGCCTCCGTCTCGGCAGGGTAAGACGCACTGGTTGTTCCGGCCGATGGTGTTACCTCAACGACATTCACCAGTTGTGACTGGTTGTTCTGATTCTTCTCTTTACAAGCTGTCATCAGACAGAGTGACAAGGTAAGTGCAAGCACTTGTGTGCCGCAGTACATAAAATTCTTTCTCATTGTTGTATTCTTCCAGCAGCTTTACGCCATTTCATCATTTTTACTTTTGCCATATAGCGCGACTCTACAAGTTGGGCATAAGCCTCTTGCCACAACACTTGTGCAGTAAGCAGGTCACTTAATGTTTCCATACCCACAGAATAGGCACTGCGGCTAAGGTGCAGGTTTTCCTCGCATTGTTCTAAATTGCGTTTTCTGAGTTGCAGTTCCAGTTGTGCCTCGTCCACGTCATTGGCTTGCTGTTGTAGATCCAGGTTCATCTTGTCTGTCAGTTCCTCCTGACGAAGCAATTCCTGGTGAAAAGCCTCCTTGGCAGCTGCAACCTTATGCTTGGTTTCATTAGCGTGGAAGAGGGGCACCTTTAGCACTGCTCCCACAGCCACGTTGAAATTACTGCGGAACAGTTTGTTGTCCTGCAGTTGCATACCGTCAATCATTCCGGCATTAAATAACAATCCCAATTGCGGCATGTAGGCCGATTTCTCCATGCGTACCTTTTCATATGCCATCTGCGAGGTCAGTTCAAGCATGTGATATTCTGTCCTGTTGGTAACACTGGCATCTTTATCGACTAATCCCACAAAGTCTTCATTATGTTGTATCACCGGATCAATCATGCTGTCAAGTGGCTTGCCTATGAGTTGACAAAGGTTCATCCTTGCCAGTCGTATCCCATTCTCTGCCTGACGGATTTTCAGTTCGGCATCGGACTTCTTCACAGCCACCTTCATCTCGTCATTATGACTTGCCATACCATGTTTCACGGCACTCTTTACCTGGTGATCAATTTCTGTCAGCAGAGAGTCGTATTTGTGTGCCACCTCTGTCATCTCCTTGGCTTTTACCAATAGCTGGTATGCTTCATATACCTCCACGACAATCTTCTCACGGGCAAGTTCCTGTGCATGCGTGGCTATCTTCACGCCCAGCAGTCCCATCCTGTTGGCGGTAGATATCTTTCCACCGGTATAGATGGGTTGTTCCAGTGTAATACTTGCTGTCAGCATATTTTTAGCCTTGTATTCTATCTCAGGATTCAGCGGCTGGGTGGCTTGTGTGACTCTCTGTGATATCTGTCTACGCAAAGCGTCATTGACAACAAAGGGAAAGGTGTTCTGTATCTGTTGTCCGATAAAGTTGCCAATAGGTGTGGCGATATCCATGAGAGTGCTTGTTTGAAGCGTGCTATAGGTGTCTGTCGCATTCAGGCTGATATTAGGAAAGAAGTTGGCATAAACCGATTTCTGCGTATGCTTGTACTGGTTCACCAAGTGGTCGGTAGCCCGTATCTGCTTGTTCGACATCATTGCCATCATGACACATTCGTCAAGGGTCATGACCTGAGCCTTGATCATTCCTGTCAGCGACAATAGACATATCAGTATTGTCGTTCTGATTAAACTACTTATGGGAATATTTTTCACAAACAAGATGATTCATTCAATATTAAAATGATACCGCCTCCAACTTTCCGTCAACAGGTTTCAGGTAACCATCGTGCTCGCTGCCGTAGTAACTGGAGTCAGTTTTGCAGATAAAGCTCATCTTGAACTCCTGCTGCTGCTTGTATCCCAGTACCTCAAAGCCCTTGGGCAGTATCGTCGCCAAGTTGTCGTCGAGGCGTTTCAGCAGTTCGTAGTCCATCTGTGCACCCTCTTCCAATACCAGGTGAGCCACTATGCGCGGATGTTGTGTCTTGTCGCTGTCAATAGCAGTGACGAGGCTCTCCTTGACATCCTTGTCCTGGCGCAGTCGGTTGGCTATGTCGAAGAGGTAGACGGGAGTGCCGTCGGGAGTCACTACGGACTTGCCCATGCGTCCGTATATGTAAACCAATCCGTCTTCATCCATCTCACAGAGGTCTCCGGTATGTATCCAACCGTCTTCTTCCGCACAAGGCACTAGTTTGCCGTTGTCCAGATAGCCCGCCAGTCGGGTAGGGGTGTTCACCCACAACTCACCTCGCTGATTATATCCTAACTCATGGCCGTCTTTATCGAATATACCTACGATGAAACCCGGGTATGGATAGCCGACACTGATTGCGAGTTTGTCATTACGTTTGTCGATGACTTCAGGGCGGTAGTCAACGGTGATGACGGAGAATACCTCACTCATGCCGTAGCCTGACACGATGCCTAAAGGTGCATTGCACTTCCTTGCCAGTTTGTCCATCCAAGCCAGTTTCTCCGGCGTACATCCTTCGCCTCCCATGATAGGCAGTCTGAAATGGCTCAGGTCAATCTTCTTGCCTTGTGCCAGCAGCTGTTCTACCTCACGGAAGTAACCTACCCACAGCGGACCGGGTACCAGCGTCATGTTGGGACGTATCTTTTGCAGGTTTTTATTGAAGGAGTCTTGGTTCAGACGTGGCTCCATGTATATCGTCATGCCATAAACCAATGGTATCAGTACCAATACGAACAGTCCTGTGCACACGAAGGGTGGCAGTTGACAAAGTGATGTGTTGCCGGGTACGAAGGCGTGTATGCGCTGATTCATTACTTCTGCTCCGCGAAACATCTCTACCATAGCTTTGTCGGTCATGCAGATGAGCTTTGCCTCGCCGGCCTTTGTCGTGCCGCCTGATGAGAAAACCATCGCTATGCGGTCTTTCTGAAAAGGTGCCTCGATAGGCCCGTCATACTTGCTGAACTTGGCAATAGCCTGACGCATGGTCATATACTTCGTATGGCGGTTGCGCGTTTTACGGGTCTTCACCCAGTTGGCAAGACCTAAGATTTGTTTCAGCGGTGCTCTCATGGAACTGGTGACGTCCATCAGCACTACGTATTCAAACTGAGGCTTCTTCAGTATCTCACTAAGCAGACCTTCCATACCATCGAATACGAAGGCTACCTTTGCCTGGGCATAGTATCTCTTCAGGGCTTCCGAGCTGGCTGACATATTGGGCATGATGGTGGTCACACCAATGCTGTCGGCAGCAAAAAGCACGTAGTAGGATTCGGGGGCTGCAGGACTGAAGAGCAGTATCTGGTCACCCACGCCCAGTCCCATTCCTTTCATTACACGAGCCCATTTCTCTACTTTTGCCAATACGGTGCTACGCTTGATATGGCGTCCGAAATAGACCATAGCATCGTGCTCGTCATTGTCAGCCTTTATCGCTGTGGAGATGAACTTCCACAGTGTCTGCTCCGGCATAGGCTCTTGTAACAGCTCTACCGAACCGGGGACATAGTGCTTCTGCCATATCTTCTCTTGCGAAGGCTTGATGATTTTCTTATTTGTTTCTGTCATATTCTATTCCATTAAAGTGATTCAGGATCTAACTCGCCCGCCATATCAGCAGGGTCTTTCACGATGCAGGCATCATACAGCGAGAGTATAGCCGAGAGCATATGAATGGCATGTCCATTGAGCTTTTCTTGGATTTGTTCTATATTGACAATATTTTTAACTACCTTGGGTATATAGAAATCATACCAGTTTATATTGGTATTCACCATTCCGTCAGGCATGGTTCGCAACTGGGTATAGTAATTCTTCAATTCGTCATAGTTGATGAGTTCGTCGTCCTTGCAGCATGACATATAGAAGGGCAGACGCGGATTCCAGCCGTTATGGAACTTCTGCGTTGGCGGATTGGCAACGGCGCTCTCATATCCTTTCAACTGACTGAGCATGGTCGGACCCTCGCCGATGTAGGTGGCATGTAGTTTGAAGAGCTGCTGCAGGTCAGGGGTGGCGTCGTTCTCCATATACTGTGCAAAGCCTGTGGCACCGACTGTTCCGAGCGATGTTCCCCAGTTGTTGGAATAACCGTTTTCTGCCAGTGTCACACCCTCCTGACTCATCACCTCAAGGGCTGCCAGCACACAGTCGGCCATCTGCAGAGCAAGCAGGTCGCCCTGCAGATTCTCTCTGATCAGGTCTGTCATATCCCTCTTTGCTCCCTGACCGTCGGGTTCTATCACGGCAGAATTGTGCAGCGCATGCATAGCCATCAGGGTTACTGACTGAGATGCCAGCCATGATTTATCGAAATAAGCCTGATGGTGATAAAGCGTCAACACATCTACCTGATGTGGTTGGCCAATGGTGTTGGTGGGGAAAATGACGCTGCCCACAAGCGTAGTGTCATTGCCCGTCACACTCGATATACTCTTATAGGTGAACAAGCGACGCTTCAGTTTCCACCGACGCGAACCGTCGGCAGCCGTTCCCACACGCTCCTTAAACAGTGCATCCATCTGGGGAACACGGGTCAAGGCCACCGTCTTTATCGCGGTCTTCAGCAGTCGGGCAAGTGCATCGCCTCCAAAGCTCAGCATCGGCCAACTGCCCATGGCATCGCCAAACTCCGTGGGAGTATATTCGCTTTTCTCGTAGATGTCACGCAATGTGCGGGTAGATGCGTTGATGGGATGAAAAACGTCAGATCCGGAATCTTGGCCCGGCTCGTTGTTGTCATCACTACTACATGCTGTCATCATACCTGTTGATATCAATGTGATGAGACAGATCATAGTCGATTTAGTAAATATCTTTTTTATCATAAATATGTTGTTGAGATGTTATTTTAGTTAGCAAAGGTACAAATAAAAACGTATATAACCAAATTTTAGTCTTATTTTTTATATATTTGAATATCAGTGTGTGTATATCCGAGATATCCCAATAAAACAGAAATCCCAGGGCTTTATCTGTTTTTATAAGATATTTAGGGCTATCGCTGCACATGCTTCGGCATCTGCCAAGGCGTGGTGATGGTTCTCGAGGTTGTAACCACAGGCAGCAGCTACGGTGTGGAGCTGGTGATTGGGCAATGACCGGCCGAACTGTCGACGGGATGCCGTCAGAGTGTCGTAGAAACGGTAATCAGGGTAATCCATCTGATACACCTTGAACGCGGCCTTCAGACAACCTTCGTCGAAACGGGCATTACAGCGATATTTCAGTTTCCAAGACATCTTATCTCTTCAAAAAATATCAGATTAGAAATGATGCTGCAAAGTTACGAAAAAAGCTTGTAAAAGCGAAGCGATTTGGGAAGATTAACGCAATTCGGCCTAAAATAAAGGCAAAACGGGGAAGAATGAGGAAGCATACAATACGAGGTGACGCAAAATTGGGAGGATTGGTGAGGGAGTTAGGTTTCCAAATCGTTACCCGATATCACTCCTTGAGAGGAGTAAAACCATGAAGCAAAATAGGGCAGAACGCAGCACCTTTCACCGTCCGTTTCTTATTCCGCAAACTGCTACATTTTGCATAGCGATGGATGCCAAAAGAAATAGTAGTTTTGCAGCCAAAATTAAAAACGGAGTAAGAAACATGAGAAGTACTTTTAACATTCTGTTCTATGTGAACAAGAGTAAGGAGAAGAACGGTGTGGTGCCTGTGATGGGCAGGGTAACGATTAACGGCACACAGAGCCAGTTCAGTTGTAAGAAGACGATTCCGCTTGATATGTGGGACGTGAAGGGCAACTGTGCCAAAGGACGCAGCAAGGAGGCATTGCAGATTAACCGCGAACTTGATAATATCAAGGCGCAGATTATCAAGCATTATCAGCACCTATCGGATCGTGAGGCTTTCGTTACGGCAGAGATGGTGCGCAACTCCTATCAGGGTTTCGGCAGCGAATATGAAACTCTGCTGAGTGCTTTCGACAAGGACATCGCCAATCAGAAGAAACGTGTGGGCAAGGACAGGGCTGCAAGTACGCTCTGGGCTATGGAACGTTCGCGGAAGGATGTGGCAGACTTCATCCAGTCGCACTACCGTCGCACGGATATGTCGATGCTGGAACTGACGCCAGAGTTTATCAAGGACTTTGCCGCCTACCTCAGTACAGACCGAGGACTGGCTAACGGTACTATCTGGCAGCGATGTATGTGGCTGAAAGGTGTTGTGCTGAGGGCGCACTACAATGGTAAGATTCCTCGTAACCCGTTCGCGCAGTTCCATATCAGCCCTAACTGCAAGGAAAGGGAGTTCCTGACCGAGGAAGAACTGAAAGCCGTCGCAACCCATGAGTTCGAGGACGACAATCTCGCCTTCGTGCGTGACATTTTTGTATTCGTGTGCTTCACCGCCCTCTCGTTCATCGACGTGAAGAACCTGACGACGGACAACATCGTGGACATCAACGGCGACAAGTGGATTATCAGCAAGCGACACAAGACCAACATCCCATTTCAGGTGAAATTGATGGATGTACCCTTGCAGATTATCGACCGCTACAAGCACCTACGAGAAGACAAGCTGGTGTTCGGCAAGATGAACTACTGGTCGATGTGCAAGAAGCTGAAAACGGTGATGACAGCCTGTGGCATAGAGAAAGCCATCTCCTACCATTGTGGCCGGCACTCGTTCGCAACCTTGGCACTTTCAAAGGGTATGCCCATTGAGAGTGTGAGCCGTGTATTGGGACACACCAACATTGTAACCACCCAGATTTACGCCCGCATCACAAGTCAGAAACTTGACAACGACCTGACGATGCTTGGCAATAAGCTCAACGCATCGTTCAAGAACCTACAGACGGCATAGTCCGCACGAATCAGCCCCACTCGTCATTGCTGCGAATGGGGCTGAACTCTTTCGTTATCCTACATCTTTTTACCGACGTATTACAGTTTAAGCGTCGCTCTCAACATGACGGTGCGGCCGCAGAGGGTGTAGTCGTAGGTGTAGGTGTTGATGCCGTTGAAGATGGTGTAGGCGTAGTGGCGCTGGTTCAGGAGGTTGTCGAGTTCGAGGCGGAGGACGCACTGCTTCCACTTGTACTGGGCGGAGGCGTTGAAGAGGGACATGCGCTTGTATTGGTCGGCGGTGAGTTGGCGGCGCACATGGTCGTAATCCAAAGAGAGGTCGAGGGCGGCGATGGGGAAGATGTGGGCGGCACCGCTGTGGGTGAGGGAGGTGGTTGTGTTGCTCTCTTCGGAGTAACGCGAGCGCGACCACCCGTAATTGATGTCGTACCGCAGTTCGAGCCAGGGGACGGGGGTGATGGTAGCGTTGCCATGTAGGGCGTAGCTGTTCGTGCGGGTATCGATGATGGTGGCCCCCTCCTGACCTCCCCCGAGAGAGGAGGAAA
>Ga0256405_10003176_pt1 | contig 34883 bp, 29 predicted proteins | sample RumenRJG_02DNA_FD_189096 | JGI IMG/M metagenome (GOLD analysis project Ga0256405, IMG submission 189096) | Bovine rumen microbial communities from Lethbridge, Alberta, Canada - RJG_02 | ecosystem: Host-associated > Mammals > Digestive system > Stomach > Rumen | place: Canada: Alberta...
AGATTAACCATAAGTCTGCCCATTCATACCCATAGCGCTTAATGTCACGGCCGCGCAGAATTGGTCGTATAAGTGCGGTCGTTTTTTCTCTTTCTTCTTCATTTACGCAGTTTGACAGTATTTCATTTCGTTTCTCTGATGATATTATGAAGGCATCATTATAACCAGTAAGAACACCTCTATAGATCTCGACATCCCAGTCCTTCAGTGGTATACCTATTGTTTCCACCTTTTGCTTGATACTCCGTTCAATCTCGCTTAATATAGACCACGCCTCTTCTCCGAACTTGCCTTGTAGGCAATTTGTCTGCACATAATCGCTCCAATAATTACAGAAATGAGTGTATATACCGTCCAAGCGTATTCCTATCCACTCTACATATCTTAGCAATCTTACGCTGCGAAACGCCACTTCGTAGCAGTTCCACAATTAGCGTTCGCTTTGGAAAAAGTTTGTATTTTACTTCATCTGTTTTTCTACCTACTGGCCGTCCAAGTATTACGCCTTCTGCTTTCTTTCTTGCCAAAGCTTCTTTTGTTCTCTGACTTATGAGATTACGTTCTATTTCAGCTGATAGCCCAAAAGCAAAAGCTAATACCTTACTTTGTATATCTTCACCAAGGCGATAATTATCCTTTATGGTCCATACCCTACATTCTTTTGTCATACATATATTGAGTATCTCCATAATCATAAAAAGATTACGACCGAGACGTGACAGTTCACTACAAATGATTGTATCATCTTTATGAACCTTTTTTAGAAGGATACCAAGCTGGCGTTTTGAATAATTCTTTGTGCCGCTGATTGTTTCCTCTATCCAATCATTAATCACAATATTCTGCTTTTCACAGAACTTGTTAATCTCAAAGCGTTGATTTTCAACTGTCTGTTTGTCGCTACTTACGCGAATGTAACCGTAAATCATATTCTTAAAATTGAAATGTTTCAATAAAATGCATATCTTTACGCTTTATAGAAAACACTTCAAAAAAACAAAATCCTATGGCTGAAAAATATACAGTATCGACATTATCAGTTGAAAGCGTACTTGGCTTTATCAAATCTGGGCAGATTGCTATACCGGAAATACAGCGTCCTTTCGTATGGAAGCCCAAACAGGTCCGCGACCTTATTGACTCACTATATACAGGTTACCCTACTGGCTATCTAATTATTTCACAGAACCATGATATGAAGCTGAAAGATGGCTCTATGGCCGTGGGTAAAAAGATTATGATAGATGGACAGCAGCGCACTACTGCACTAATGACTGCCATAGTTGGAATGGACATTATCACTGAGTCCTTTGAAAAAAAGAGGATAAAGATTTCATTCAATCCTCTTGTTAAGGATGAGGCTGAAGAAGAGCGTTTCAAAGTCCAAGATAATGCCATCCTGAAGGATAAACGCTGGATTGCAGATATAGCCACAGTATTTGCCACAGACTTCAACTTATGGAACTTTGTCAATGAGTATTGCAAGGAGAATCCTGATGTTCCCGGGGAAGTAATCAATGCCGCCATAATGAAGTTAATCCAGATAAAGAACTGCCAAATTGGTGTTATCACTTTGGATAAAGACTTAACTATAGATGAGGTAACTGAGATATTCATCCGCATAAACAGCCAAGGTGCTAAACTCAACCAATCTGACTTTGCTATGTCAAAGATTGCGGCAAACACCAATTATGGTGGCAATATGCTGCGTAAGGCTATTGACTATTTCTCTCACTTGGCAGTCAAACCGGATTGGTACTCTGACATGTATAAAGATGAGGAGTTCAAAACATCTGAATACTTCAAAGCTATGACCTGGCTTAAGGATGACCGCGAGGATATTTTTGATCCAAATTATGGCGATATACTCAGGATTGCATTCATGTACAAGTTTGGCCGTGGTAAGATGAAAGACCTGGTAAGCTTGCTTGGAGGACGTGACTTTGAAACTCGTGAATACAAAGAAGAGATAGCTGAGAATTCTTTTGGACTGCTCAAGGAAGGTGTTTTGGAGTTTATGAACCGTTATTCTTTCTCAAACTTCATATTGGCTATAAAATCAGCCGGATTCATATCACGCAAGCTGATTAACTCTGATATGACTCTTGACTTTGCATATACCCTATTCTTGCTACTTCATTCAGATCCTTCTTTTGACAGTAAACTTGTAGATGAATATATCGTGAAGTGGTATGTTCTGACCACCCTTACAAGCCGATACATAACATCACCTGAGACTGTTATGGATGCAGATCTGAGAAGTATTAAAGCCAAAGGATTCGTTCAGTTCTTTAAAGATGTAGAAGCAGCAGAGCTATCTGAAACATTCTGGAACATAGGTCTTGTTCAAAGACTTGAAACATCTGCCATTAACAGCCCTTACTTCAATGTATATACGGCTGCACAGATAAATGACTCTGATGATGCACTGTTCTCAAAAGGTACTAAAGTAAGCGATTTACTTACTATCATAGGTGATGTCCATCACATCTTCCCTAAGAAATATCTGATAAAGAACGGCCTTAAAGACAAGTCACAGTATAATCAGATAGCCAATTTTACATACCTTGATACTCAGGTTAATAAGGAAATATCAGATGATGCTCCTTACGATTATTTCTCCAAGGCATTCCTGGCTTGCCAGAATGGTGAAGCTTCATACGGAAACATTAAGGATACTGCAGAACTTGAAGAGAACCTGCAACGCAACTGCATACCTTATGAGGTAATTGAGATGGATCATGCTGCATACCAAAAGTTCCTTGAGAAGAGACGCCAGATGATGGCTCTGAAGATTAAGGAGTATTACGAGAGATTGTAACCTAACACAACAATCAGATGGTTGTATAATATGAGACACACTGGCCCACACGGATATGTATACTGATTTTACAATACAGTTTTCTGATGGAATGAAGGCTACAATCATATCCTTCAATATAAAGCGCTTTTATGAAGGTGTTATTGAGGCATCGCCAGATACCTTTACATATTTAAGTGAAAGGAAACTCAATGAAATAAGTCAAAAGAATGATGAGGTAAGAACAGATAAAAAGAAAGGTAGATATTTTCTTAAGCCACAATTGATAGATGAGATTGAGTTTTGGAGTCAAAACATATTGGTTCATTATAAGGAAACAAACAAGCCATTTAAGTGTGGTAAATGCTTAAAGGAATACTTGATTGAGGCTGAACTGCAAATAAATGGAATAGATGGTAGGTATTCCATTACAATTGAATGGTGTCAATCAGAGAAAGACATTATTACAACACCGATAGTAAATATGGCCCAGAATGCTATATCAGTACTAGCCTTCGAAGAGATAAAGGATTATTGTACATATTTCAATTGGGAAGATTGGTAGCGTACTGAACCTATAGTAATGTCAAAACCCACTACCACGAGCAGACGGTAGCGAGGATTATTGTTTTAATGTATTTATTCCTGAACGAGACTGTTTGCTGTCTCATTGAGATGGACCAGCCGGCTGAAATCTATTGAACGACCATCATAGATGGAGGAGATATCAATGCCTCTGCCCTGCAGCTCTGCAATCAGTGCCTGGTCATGAACGGCACGGGCGGAGGTCCAGGCACTGCTGCCTACCTGACGGTTGAACTCTTCTACAAAACTCTGGGTGGATGCAGCAGCGAAACGGGCTGCGAATTCCGGAACAGTTTGTTTTGTTGTACTCATAATAGGATCTTGTTTTGAAGTTAATAATAAAACTACCGCATCGTACCTTGACCACCGTGACATCCTAATTGCTCGGTTGGTGCAGTTGCCCTTATCGGGCTCCTGCTCTTGATGCTGGGGCAAAGATAATAATAATTTAGATAAGTTTCCATCTGCAATGAGCCGAGAAAGGGCAAAGAGCGGATGTGAGCATTTGCGGAGGGCGTGAGCGAAGAGCCCACGGAGGATCCCGTTAAGAACACCGCTTGTTTGACGAACGTTGCACACCGTAGGTGGGCATAAGGAGGAGTTCGGTGTTTAGGCTCCGGAGGGGCTCGCAGTAGCCCGGAGCAACTGTCTCACATCTGCCTTTGTCCTTTCTGGCGGAGGACGCTGATACGCAGTAACTGAATATCGGCTTTTATCTGTATCTTTGAGACCGTATGAATATTGAGGATTACAGGGAGTTCTGCCTGTCATTGGGACAGGATGTGGAGGAGAAGCTGCCGTTCACCGCGTTCAGGTACGCAAGCGGCGTGCTGGTGTTCTATGTGCACGGGCATATGTTCTCTTTTCTGGATTGCGATGACTACAGCGTGGTTACGCTCAAATGTCAGCCGGAACGCATTGCTGAGCTCAAAGAGCGGTACAGCTGCATTGGCAAGCCTTTCAACCTGCCAGAGAAGCACTGGATTGGGATTGTTCCGGACTGCGGGCGGGATGAGCTGCTGCGGGAACTTACGCGGAACTCATACGAGATTGTGAAAGCTAAGTACAAAGCAAAATAGTACAATTGGGGTCTGTCCCCAATTGTACTATTTTACAAATGGAGGGAATCCCTTTGCGACATATTTGGATTCTTAGTAAATTCGCGGCTGAAAAACGGATACCGACACTCTATGAACATAGCAATAGTCAAATACAATGCCGGAAACATACATTCGGTCATAAATGCACTGGGAAGACTCGGCGTAAAAGCGTTGCTGACTGACAGTGAGGAGGAGCTCAGAAAGGCCGATAAAGTGATATTTCCCGGTGTCGGTGAAGCCAGTACCACAATGGAGTACCTCAGGGCCCACGATCTGGACCGAATAATCAGGGATCTCAAGCAGCCTGTGTTGGGCATCTGCCTTGGCCAGCAGCTCATGTGCAGCCGCAGTGAGGAGGGCAATGCAGAGTGTCTGGGCATATTTGACGTTCCGGTGCTCAAGTTCAACCCCCAGCGTCATGAGGACAAGGTTCCGCATATGGGTTGGAACACAATCGAGACTGACGGCATGGGTATCTTCAAGGGATTCGATAAGCCCGAGTACGTATACTTTGTGCACAGTTTCTATGTTCCCGTCTGCGACTGGACCGCAGCCAGGACGGATTACATACTTCCGTTCAGTGCATCACTGCACAAGGACAATTTCTACGCCACCCAGTTCCACCCCGAGAAAAGCGGCGGCACCGGAGAGCGCATTCTTAAGAATTTTCTTGACATTTAAGAAATGGACATCATTCCTGCAATAGATATTATCGACGGAAAATGCGTAAGACTCACCAAAGGTGACTACAATGCCCGCAAGACATACAGCGACAATCCTCTGGACATGGCGCTGCGCTTTCAGGATGCCGGCATCCGCAGACTCCATCTGGTTGACCTGGACGGAGCCAAAAACAAGCACATCGTAAACTACCCCACCCTTGAAGCCATAACCGCGCACACAGACCTTACAGTTGACTTTGGAGGTGGTATCAAATCCACACCAGATCTGGAAACCGCACTGGGATGCGGGGCCGCAATGGTAACCATAGGCAGTACCGCCGTTACCGACCCGGACCTGATGGCAAGGTGGATTGAGGATTTCGGCCAGGAACATATAATACTTGGGGCCGATGCACGCGACGGAAAGATATCGGTCAACGGATGGAAAGAGGACAGCGCACTGTTGCTGAGTGACTTTATCCGTGATTACATGCAGAAAGGAATAACTCAGGTTCTCTGCACCGACATCAACAAGGACGGCATGCTGCAAGGCCCGTCTGTTGAACTGTACCGCAGCCTGCTCAAGGAGTTTCCGGGCATATACCTGATTGCCAGCGGCGGTGTAAGTTCAGCCGATGACCTCATTCAGCTCAAGCAAGCCGGATTGCCCGCAGCAATAGTGGGCAAAGCCTATTATGAGGGCCGCATAACACTTGAGCAACTTTCACAACTAAGCCAAGAGTAAGCCATGTTAGCAAAGAGAATAATACCCTGTCTGGATATCTGTAACGGACGCACCGTAAAAGGCACCAACTTTGTAAACCTGCGCGATGCCGGAGACCCCGTGGAACTGGGTCGGCTATACAGCGAACAGGGCGCCGACGAGCTGACCTTCCTGGATATCACAGCGTCTTTTGAGGGACGAAAAACCTTTACAGAACTGGTTGAGCGCATAGCCGCCAACATCTCCATACCCTTCACCGTAGGCGGAGGCATACACGAGCTCAAGGATGTGGAGCGACTGCTCAAGGCCGGAGCCGATAAGGTATCGGTAAACTCGGCCGCTATAAAGAATCCGCATCTGATTGATGAGATCGCACTCAACTTCGGTTCGCAGGTATGCGTAGTGGCAATTGATGCCAAGCAGACACCAGAGGGATGGCGCTGTTTCCTGAACGGAGGCCGCGTACCCACTGACCGCATGCTCTTTGAATGGGCCCATGAGGCTCAGGAGCGTGGCGCCGGCGAGATACTCTTTACCAGCATGGATCATGACGGTGTTAAACAGGGATTCGCGAATGATGCTCTCAGGCACCTGTCGGACAATCTCTCCATCCCCGTCATTGCATCGGGCGGAGCAGGCGCCAAGGAGCATTTCCGCGACGCTTTTCTGGAAGGTCACGCCGATGCCGCGCTGGCTGCCAGCGTTTTTCACTTCGGAGAGATACCGATTCCCGAATTAAAGCAGTACCTTTGCGACTTGAAAATTCCAATAAGAATATAATTATACCATAAGATGGATATAGATTTTAACAAGATGGGCGGTCTTGTACCCGCAATCATCCAGGACAATGTAACACGCAAGGTCCTGATGCTTGGTTTCATGAACAAAGAGGCTTACGATAAGACCGTAGAGACCGGAAAAGTCACATTCTGGAGCCGCACCAGAAACTGCCTTTGGACCAAAGGTGAGACAAGCGGCAATTTCCTTAACGTCAAGGAGATACTCCTGGACTGCGACAAGGACACACTGCTCATAAAGGCACGCCCCGAAGGTCCCGTATGCCATACCGGCGCTGACACTTGCTGGAACGAGCAGAACTCAGTAGACCTGAACTTCCTGTCATACCTGCAGGATTTCATCGACCGCCGTTTCAAGGAGATGCCCGAAGGCTCATACACCACATCACTCTTTAAGAGCGGCGTGAACCGTATGGCACAGAAGGTTGGCGAAGAGGCTGTTGAGACCGTAATCGAGGCCACCAACGGTACTGATGACCGCCTTATCTATGAGGCATCGGACCTGATTTACCACCTCATTGTCCTGCTTACCTCAAAGGGTCACCGTATTGAGGAACTGGCAGCAGAGCTGGTAAAGCGCCACAAGGAATAAACTTCCACACCAAGATATGGACATAATAGATTACAGAAACGTTGAGGTCCGCCAGGAGGATATGTTCGTTCTGGGCGATGTAACCTTCACTGTACAGGAGGGCGATTTTGTCTATCTGATAGGCAAGGTCGGTTCCGGAAAGAGTTCGCTGTTCAAGACATTTTACTGTGAACTTGACCTGCTCTGCCCAATGCCTGACAGTCACGCTATCGTACTGGGTATGGACCTTATGACCATCAAGAAGCGCCAGGTTCCGCGCCTACGCCGCCAGATGGGCATAGTTTTCCAGGATTTCCAGTTGCTTACAGACCGCAACGTTTTTGATAATCTGAGTTTTGTACTCAAATCTACAGGATGGAAGGACAAGAAGCTCATTCACCAGAAGATTTTCCAGGTTCTGGGACTTGTAGGGATGGACACCAAAGGTTACAAGATGCCTCACGAACTGTCGGGCGGAGAGCAGCAGCGTATCTGTATAGCCCGCGCCCTGCTTAACGACCCCAAACTGATACTGGCCGATGAGCCCACCGGAAACCTGGACCCGGAAACCGGCCGTCAGATTATGGAGATTCTTCATAAGGTAGGTCAGAGCGGCACCACCATCCTGATGATTACGCACAACCTGCAGTGGATTGAAGAGTTCCCCGGCCGCGTATTTAAATGCCAGGACAGGAAACTGATGATAATTGATAAATAAAACCACGAATTACACGAATTACACGAATTGTACGAATTGGTTAGTGATATCATGTTGTGCAGACTAAATTCGTTTAATCAGTGAAATTTGTGTTTAAATAATTGAGAGAATCATGAAAGTATTGAAATTCGGCGGAACATCAGTAGGGAGTCCGCAGCGAATGAAAGAGGTGAGCCGCCTTATCACCGAGGACGGACAGCAGAAACTGATAGTCCTGTCGGCCATGTCAGGCACCACAAACTCACTTGTAGAGATAGCCCAATACCTTTACGGAGGCAACAAGGCAGGTGCGGACGATGTGATAAACCGTCTGCGCGCCAAGTACTATGCACACGTGCCCGAACTGCTCACAAGCAATGAGTACCGGGATGACGTACAGAAGTTTCTGGTGGACAAGTTTGATTACCTGCAGTCTTTCTCCAAGGAGAACTTTACTGAGAAAGAGGAGAAAATCATACTGGCCCAGGGTGAGCTCATATCAACCTACATGGTAACCAGTTACCTTAAGGAGCATGGCATCAAGGCTTCTCTCCTGCCCGCACTTGATTTCATGAAGACCGATGCGGATGCCGAACCTGACATGAACTACATAGCAGAGAATGTCGCCAAGGCGCTAAAGAATGTTCCCGGCATGCAGATATACATTACACAAGGCTTTATCTGCCGCAATGTCCAGGGTGACATCGACAACCTGCAGCGTGGAGGCAGCGACTACACCGCATCCATACTCGGTGCAGCCATCAAGGCCGATGAGATCCAGATTTGGACTGATATAGACGGCATGCATAACAATGACCCCCGTGTGGTTGACAATACCCAGCCCGTACGCCACCTGCATTTTGAAGAGGCCGCCGAGTTGGCATATTTCGGAGCCAAGATACTCCACCCCACATGCATACAGCCGGCTAAGGCCGCCAACATACCTGTGCGTCTGCTCAACACCATGGAGCCCACAGCCCCAGGCACGCTGATTGATAACCGTTCAGAGCCAGGCCGCATAGCTGCCGTAGCCGCCAAGGAGAACATCACTGCCATCAAGATCAAGTCAAGCCGAATGCTTCTGGCACACGGTTTCCTCAAGAAGGTTTTTGAGGTATTTGAAACCTACCGTACATCTATCGACATGATATGCACATCCGAGGTGGGCGTATCAATGTCAATAGACAACACCAAGCATCTGGAGGACATCGTAGCCGAACTGAAGAAATACGGCACCGTAACCGTTGACAGCGGCATGTGCATAGTCTGCGTAGTAGGTGATATGGTATGGGAGAACCTGGGATTCGAGTCACGCGCAATGGATGCCCTGGCCGATATCCCCGTACGAATGATATCATACGGCGGAAGCAACTACAACATTTCATTCCTCATCAAAGAGAGTGACAAGAAAGCTGCATTACAGCGCTTGAGTGACGTTCTATTCAACAACAAGTAAAAGATGCGCACCCCATACTACCAGTATGACCTGGGGATACTCCAAAATACCCTCAAGTCAATAGAGGAATGTACAGCAGGCAACCCTGACTGGCACGTTCATTATGCCATAAAGGCGAATGCCAATCCTTTACTGCTCAAACACATCAATGAGTATGGCTTAGGAATAGACTGTGTCAGCGGCGGTGAAATCCAGACAGCCCTTGACAACGGTTTCCCAGCATCATCCATAGTATTCGCAGGAGTCGGCAAGGCCGATTGGGAGATAGACCTGGCACTGAATGCCGGAATCCTGTGCTTTAACGTGGAGTCCGAGGCCGAACTTGACGTGATAGCCGAGCGTTGCGCCGCACTGGGCAAGACCGCTCACATAGCACTGCGCGTAAATCCCGATGTCGATGCACACACACACGCCAACATAACCACCGGCAAGGCCGAGAACAAGTTCGGAATAGAGATACCCATGCTGCTTCCCATTATCCGAAAGGCGCAGCAGAATCCCTGTTTCAGGTTTGAAGGCCTGCATTTCCACATAGGCTCACAGATACTTGACATGGAACCGTTCTGCCTGCTGTGCCAGAAAATCAATGACCTGCAGGAAATGCTAGAGAAAGAGGGTATAACGCTTCACAGTATCAATGTGGGAGGCGGTCTGGGAGTTGACTACGTAAATCCGGAACAGAATCCCGTACCGGATTTCAGGCAATACTTTGATGTTTTCCGCAATGAGCTCAAGCTTCGCCCTGGACAGCAGCTTCATTTTGAACTTGGCCGAGCAATTGTAGCGCAATGCGGAAGGCTGATAACCAAGGTGTTGTACGTAAAGCAAGGAACCATCAAGAAGTTCGCCATAGTGGATGCCGGATTTACGGAACTGATACGTCCGGCACTGTACGGAGCGCATCACAAGATAGTTAACCTGAACTCCGACGGTCCTTTGCAGAAATATGACGTGGTTGGTCCCATCTGCGAATCATCGGATGTATTCGGAAAAGACGAGATGCTACCGGAGGTTCACCGCGGTGACCTGCTGGCGCTCATGAGCGCCGGAGCCTACGGAGAGACCATGGCATCACAGTACAACTGCCGTCCGCTCCCAGCCTCCGAGCCGGGTAAGTTCTGATTAGAATTTCCAGAGCAGGCCGACTGAAAGCGGAACCTCCCAGTACAGTTTGGCACAACATCCTTCATAATACTCTACTACGCCGACGCCGGCACTCAAGTCAAGTGCAAGGTCTCTGGTAAGGAATATGTCATAGCCCAATTGGCAGGTAAAGAAATTCTCATCGTGCCAACCGCTTACTGACGGTTTGCCGCGGAAAGAGAGTGAGAATGCGCCTATATCAAGTCCTACGCCAAGACTCCATGTGAAACCGGAATCGAACATTCCTTTCTCAAGCAATGAGCCTGTGGTGTAACCCAAATCACCCAGAACAGAGATTCCTCCATGATTGCCGAACCTGTATTTGAACTGGAGCACGTCACGGACTGTTCCGGTCTGGGTCAGTAACTGGACTTGAGGAGACACGGAGAAGTAAGGAAAGCGGTCATCGGGTACATTCCAGTTCTTGACTACGCCTACAAGCATTCCGGCCGATGCCACCGCAACTGCAGCTGCTCCTATAAGCAGCGCTTCATCATCAACCTTGGACAAATCCAGATCAGAACTCTTTGGGCGGCTCGGACTGGAATGTGATTTGTTGTATCGGCTTGAATTTGAAGGTGTCCAGTTGTCATAATGACGGCCGTCATAATAACGTGCCCTGTGAGTTACATCAAACCAGAATAGATCGTGATAAAAATCAAACAGGTCTACCAGCAGCATGGCCAATACGGGATCATCAGGATCACTGGTGCTGTATTTCTTGCCCTCTGCATCTAAAGTGCTGTATATGATATTGTCAACCACGACCTCTTTTACTGGCTTATCAACCGGAACGGGATCATTGACCTGGGCTACGGTATCGGGCATGAAAAGGTCATACATCTCTGACTTGGTCTTGTCTGTATAAACGAAATGGAATTGCGCCGTCACCTCTGCGGGACAATTCTTATACATGGTAAGATAATCCTTACCGTCCTGGGCGGTAACCACCTCTCCCCAAACCATGATATTGCTTTTCTCTTTCTTTCTGGCATACACGGCGGTAAGCGGAATCATTACTGCCATAATCAGCATCATCAGTTTCTTCATTTCTGTTCCGGTTTATTATCCGATGCGAATATACAGAGGATAGTTCACCTGTGAGCGGGGTTTTTCCCTAAAAAAAACGGGAAAAGCCCTATTGTTTACCAAAGAAAAAAAGTATCTTTGGTGGTTAACTAACTAATCACAACAGATTAATGTCATCAAACAGACATCTTGACCCGCATTGTGAAGCTATACTTGAAGAATACAGGGACAATCTTCCCCGATTCAAAGAGGTTGAAGTTCAGGTGCGGGACATGCTAAAAAGGACTTTATCAGAGGCTGGACTGCTGGTTGCGGCCCTGGAGTCCCGTATAAAGGAATATGATTCCCTGGCAGGTAAGCTGGAACTAAAGGGACATAAGTACTCAACTCTGGCAGACCTGACCGATATTCTTGGACTCAGGATCATCACATTCTATATAGATGATGTGGATATTGTCGCATCGGCAGTAGAACGCCTTTTTACCGTGGATTGGGACAACTCGGTAGACAAACGCAAGATACATGAGATAGACAGTTTCGGATACCTGTCACTGCACTACATATGCTCCATACCAGGGTTCCCTTACCGTTTTGAGATCCAGATGCGTACCTTGCTGCAGCACGCATGGGCCAACATGAACCATGATACAGGCTACAAGTCGGGAGTAGAGATTCCAAAGGGTTACATGCGCAACATGAGCCGTCTGGCAGGTATGCTTGAACTGGTGGATGATGAGTTCAGCAAAATCCGCATAGAACTGACCGATTACCGGCGCCGCGTACAGGCTCTGGTAAAATCGGGCAATCTGGATGAGGTGTCCATTGACGGAGATACTTTCCGCAGTTATCTGGAATTGGGTCCGTTCGGTCAGTTGAACAAACGTATAGCATCCATAAACCAGGCCGAGATCCAAGAGGTTCCGCTTATGCCCTACCTGGCCGTATTCAAGGGAATGGGGCTCAAGACCCTGGGCGACATAGCATCAATTGTCAGGAATTATTCCGAGGGCGCATATCAGATAGCCTGCTACCAGATTGGTCTCACTGATCTGGATATCATAGCATCCTCCATAGGCCCACAGAATCTTTGCATAGCCTATATACTCAAGAACGGAGGCGGCAAGGCCGGTCTCAAACATATGTTTGACCTGCTGAACGGAGAGTCTGAAAGCAACGCGACAATTGCCGATATGATGTTGGAACAGGCCAAGGACCTTCCTTTTATGAACACCGGCAACTGACTGCCGCAAACAGCCCACAATGAAGAAAGAGAAGCATAAACTTACGGATATAGAGAAAAAATCTGCCAGGATAGGTCTGATCCTGATTTTTATTGCCGCACTTACGCTCGAAGCCACATCCATAACACAATACATTTTCTCTCAGAAAGGAATCAGGGAAGAGGCATCAATGCGTGCAGAAAGCCAGATGGAGACCACCAAGGCACGTATCATGGACATAATCAACCAGGCTGAGGCCGCCGTGCGCAACAGTGTATGGATAGCCCAATGGTGTCTGGAGGTTCCCGACAGCATGGGGCGTGTCACAGAACGCATCGTTAAGGACAATCCGGTGGTTGTAGGATCTACCGTTGCCTTTGTGCCCGGATATGACAAGAAACACAACCTGTTTGCCCCCTACAGTTACCGTGAGGAGGGTACAGGTACAATAAAACTCAAGACGCTTGCCACCCGGGAGTATGACTATCCCTCACAGGAATGGTTCACCAAGCCTCTTGAACTTGATGTCGGCTACTGGTCCGAGCCGTATGTGGACGATGGCGGCGGTGATTTGCTAATGACCACCTACTCGCTCCCATTGCGTGATGCCAATGGTAATGTAGCCGCAGTCATCACTGCCGATATTTCCCTGGACTGGCTGAACGACCTGGTAGGTAACGTATCGGTCTACCCCAACGCATTCAGCGTACTGCTGAGCCGAAGCGGTCAGGTTATGGTCTGTCCTGTGGAGACACTGGTCATGAACACCAACATACAGGACATTCAGGCCGCCAGCGACAACGAGTCTTTCAAGGACCTGGGCAATTCCATGCTCTCCGGAAAGTCCGGCAACATAAGGATAACAGACCGCGGAATAACCAGCCAAGTATATTTCTCACCAGTGGAGCGCACCGGATGGTCCATGTCCATAGTCATACCCGAGAGTGAGATATATGCAGGTATCCGCCGTATCGGCATGATTGTAAAACTACTCCAGATTCTTGGTATCGTAATGCTTGTACTTATATTACGTTCTGTTGCCAAGAGACAGCAGCAGTACCAGAAACTCAACGAGCAGAAGGAGCGCATTCAAGGCGAACTGCAGATAGCAAGTGCCATCCAGATGGCCATGATACCCAAGATATACCCGCCATTCCCTGAACGCAATGACATAGACGTATTCGGAAGACTCACTCCTGCCAAGGAGGTGGGCGGAGACCTTTTTGACTTCTTTATACGGGACGAAAAACTGTTCTTCTGCATAGGTGACGTATCGGGCAAGGGTGTTCCAGCCTCTCTATATATGATGGTTACCAAAGCACTGTTCAGGACAATTTCGGCGCATGAGGCACAACCCAACAAGATTGTATCCAACCTGAACGACGTCATGTCCGAGGACAATGAATCAAATATGTTCGTCACCCTGTTCCTGGGTGTCCTGGACCTGCCTACCGGGCGTCTTCATTACTGTAATGCCGGCCACGATGCTCCATTCCTGATAGGTAACACCGGCGCCGGAATGCTTCCGGTTGATTCAAACCTGCCGGTAGGTGTCATGCCCAAGTGGAAGTTCAGTCAGCAGGAGACCATTATAGATCCTGACACCAGTATTTTCCTGTACACCGACGGACTTACCGAGGCTGAGAACATAACCCACGGCCAGTTTGAGATGGACCGCGTAAAGGAACTTGCACAGAAACTCCAAAAAGACCGTGCTTTCAGCCCTACGGTCATCATAGAACGTATGACCGGTGCCGTTCACGCATTTGTGGGCGAAGCCGACCAGAGTGATGACCTTACGATGCTGGCCATACAATACACAAAACACCACGAAGAGATTGTTTACCAGCGCAGCCTTACCCTTACCAATGACCTGAGCAGGATACCCAGACTTAATTCTTTCATAGATGAGGTCTGTGAGGCCAACGGATTTGACAAGCCAACCACGATGCAACTCAATCTGGCAATTGAGGAGGCTGTAGTCAACGTCATGAATTACGCCTACCCCGAAGGCACCAAGGGAGACATAACCATTGAGGCAAGTTCTGACGGAAAGGAGATGAAATTCTCCATAACGGATACCGGCAAGCCGTTCGACCCCACCGCTAAGCCGGAAGTCGATATTACGCTGAGTGCCGAAGACCGTGCCATAGGCGGTCTTGGAATACATCTTATCCGCCAGATAACCGACCGTATAAATTACGAGCGCACAAGCGGGCACAATATTCTCACCCTCATCAAGAAACTGAGCAATACACAGGCATGATGATTATACCTCTTTCTATATTCAACATAGACCTCTCGACCGGGAACATTATCCTGTTTACATCCCTGCTCATGTTCGTGGCCATACTTCTGGCCAAAGTGGGTATCAAATACGGTGTTCCGGCCATGTTGCTTTTCCTTCTGATAGGAATGCTGGCGGGTGAGGACGGAATAGGAATACGCATAGACAATCTCCATGTCACAGAGTTTCTGGGACACCTGGCCATGACTATAATACTGCTGTCAGGCGGCCTTGAAACCTCACTTGAGGAGACACGCCCCATTATCCGGAAAGGTATTTCAATGTCCACTCTGGGCGTTTTCCTGACCATTGTCATAACAGGTTCGTTCATCTGGTTTGTACTGGGTGAAAGGATTGGCGGAGCCGGCAAGACCCTGATGGGATGTATGCTTCTGGCTACAGTAATGTCATCGACCGATTCGGCATCGGTATTCTCTATCCTGCGGAGCCGTCGTCTCACCCTTCGGGAGAATCTGGGACCTCTGCTGGAACTTGAATCCGGAAGCAACGACCCCATGGCTTATGTGCTTACCATCCTGCTGGTCCAGATTATGGAATCATTGGAATCAGTATCCGGCATATCCGGGACATGGCATATAATCCTGCTGGGTATCTGGATCCTTTTCAAGCAGATAATAATCGGTTTTGGAGTTGGAATGGCATTGGGACATGCCGCAAGATGGCTTCTTACAAGGATAAGTCTAAGCTCCAGCCCCATGTATTCCATTCTGATTTTGAGTATAACGCTGTTCTCAAACGGTGCAGCATCTTTCATGGGAGGCAACGGACTGCTGGCTCTCTATATCACAGCCATCATCATAGGAAACACCAAAGATTTGCCGCACAGAAAGAATATCCTGCTGTTCTCCGAGGGTATCACCTGGCTGGCGCAACTGATGATGTTCCTTCTGTTGGGACTATTGGCCAAGCCGTCAGAGATGGGCAAAATCATGGGGCCTGCACTGCTGATAGGATTGTTCATCATGATGATTGCACGTCCGGCCGGAATCATACTGAGTCTGCTACCCTTCAGAGGGCTCACTTTCAGAGCCAAGCTGCTTGCATCGTGGGTAGGACTCAAGGGTGCCGGCCCAATATTGTTCGCCCTTTACACAGTATTGGAGGGGGTTGACGGATCTAGCGAGATATTCAACATAGTGTTCGTCATAACCCTGCTGCCACTTCTGGTACAGGGTATGACACTTTCACCAATGGCACGTCTGCTAAACCTCTCAATAGATGATGACCCCGAGGTAATGACATTCGGAATGGAGATTCCGGAGGAGATGGGAATGCTGCGTGACCATGTGGTATCGGAGCAGGACCTGACAGGAGGCGACACCCTGCGTGACCTGAGGTTGCCTCACGGAATACGTGTGGTTATGGTACGTAGGGATAACAGATATCTGGTGCCCCACGGCAGCATGAAACTCATGGTGGGCGATATGCTTATTCTTATACTTGGAGATTCGGATGATTAACAACAATATAATTGATATGGAAGTAAAAGTAAACACAAAGGACTCTGTAACTACAGCTCAGCTGATAGGACGTTTGGACACTCCGGCTTCACAGGAGGTAAGCGGTGATTTTGATAATCTTATGCAGTATGCAGCAGGGACCATCATTCTGGACTGCACTGAGCTTGAATACATCTCCAGTTCAGGACTGCGTCTGTTCCTTTCACTGCGCAAGGCAGCTGCATCAAAAGGCGGCAAGGTAATAGTTAAAGCCATAAACAAAGATATCCGTTCAGTATTCATGATGACCGGATTCCTGAACCTTTTTGAAATCCAGGATTAAATTGAGTTTATGGCTAACGCGCCTATTGACACTTCCCTTCTGGACAGGGCAATAATGTTTGCGGTCCGGGCACACTCCGGGACAGAACGTCGCGGCAAGGGATTCCCGTACATAGTGCATCCCATGGAAGCCGTGTCAATCGCTGCTACGATAACCCCTGACCAGGAGATTCTGGCTGCCGCCGCATTACATGACACCGTCGAGGATACCGATGTGACCGTAGATCAGATCCGCTCCGAATTCGGAGATAGAATAGCATCTCTGGTGGCAGCCGAGACCGATGCTGTAATGGAAGGAAAATCAGAGAATGAGACCTGGCACGAGCGCAAGCAGGCTGCTATTGACCGTTTGGCCAGGGTATCCAGAGATGCCAAGATTGTGGCTATGGGAGACAAGTTATCCAATATGCGGGCCATTGCACGTGACTACGCCATGCAGGGAGATGCCCTGTGGAACCTGTTTCATGTAAATGACCCCAAGGAGCATGAATGGCATTACCGCGGTCTGGCCGATGCACTCCGTGACCTTAAGGATACATTTGCATTTCAGGAATTTGAAACGCTCATAAATCAGGTATTCGGAAACAAATGACAGAACCGATCAGAATAAGCCTTGACGACTATACATTGTTTGGCGGAGGTGCCAACGGTGAGAGTTATGACCATAAGACCGATCCGGACCTTATGCTGAAGCTCTATATGCCCGGCAAGATTCAACAGCCTCTGGATGAAATGATTCTGGCCCGCAAGGTTTATGACATGGGAATCCCTACCCCGGAGCCAGGAGACTACGTGGTTACTGATGACGGCCGGTACGGAATAAGGTTCCGCCGCATACACGGCAAGAAATCCTATTCACGCGCTACTGGCGACAACCCTGAACTGGTAGGACAATACGCCAGTGAGTTTGCCGATATGTGCCTGAAACTGCACGCCGTCCATGTGGATACCACACAGTTTGAGTGCGTCAAGGACCGTTATTACCGTCTGCTGACTGAGAACCCGTTTTTCAGCACCGCACAAAAGGACCGCATTGGCCGGTTCATATCGGACGCTCCGGATTCTGACACAGCCATTCATGGCGACCTGCAGTACAGCAACGCCATATTTGCCGGATCGGACCGTTATTTCATAGACCTGGGCGATTTCTGTTACGGATACAACATGTTTGATCTGGGTATGGTCTACTTGTGCTGCTGCCTAAGCAAGGAGGAATTTATCAGAGAGACATTCCATATGCCAAAATCACTGGCCATAAAGTTCTGGCAGAATTTTGCATCGGCCTACTTCGGGACAGACCGCCCGCTGAAGGATATTGAGGATGAGATTCGCCCATACGCCGGACTAAAGACCCTGATAGTAGAGCGTGACACCAAATGTCCTATGCCTGAACTTCGTGCCGGAATGGCATCGCTTTTGTAAACAAAAAAAAATTGATCTTATGAAGAAGTCTTTTCTCATTTTGACTCTGAGTTGTCTGGTAATTTCCGGTTGCTCAAGAGATAGCCACAAAGACGTTGATTTTCATAACAAATTCGTGGTTCTGACCGAGACGGTGCCGGATGCCATACTTGAGATCCGTTATTACGGTACATACAATTTTGTAGGCACCCGCATAGACGGTTATCAGCAACCTATTGCGCTGCTTACCAATGAGGCCGCCGAGGCGCTAAAAAAAGTAAGTGACGATGTTGTTGCAAAAGGTTACCGTCTAAAGATATTCGATGCATATCGCCCGCAGGATGCAGTTGATCACTTTGTACGTTGGGCCGAGGATACATCGGACACCCTGATGAAATCCTTTTTCTATCCTGACCTGGACAAAAGCGTTCTGTTTGATCAGGAATACATCATGGCCAAAAGCGGACATACCCGCGGATCGACAGTTGACCTTACACTCTTTGATATGAGCACAGAGAAGGAGGTTGATATGGGCGGCACTTTTGACTGGTTCGGTCCTGAAAGCCATCCCGATTTCTGCGGCAATCCCGAAACAGGTCAGTATACCGGAGACAACAGCAAGAGTCCTACAGGCCGTTCAATTACAGAAGAGCAGTTCCAAAACCGCATGATTCTGCGCAATGCAATGCTCAAAAACGGCTTTAAGCCTCTGGACAGTGAGTGGTGGCATTTTACGCTTAAGGACGAGCCCTATACGGATACCTATTTCAACCATCCTGTCAGTCAGTTCTGACTGTTGGATATAAAATGGATAAAAAGGACCATACATCGGTTGGCAGAATCCTAAGCCTGACAGCACTGATTCTTACTGCAGGTCTTATTCTTCTTACGTCATCATGTGAGAAGGATGATGTTCATGTTTCCTCTGTAGACAGCAATCAGATTGTACGGAATATAGCCATCGTTGCTCCTATAGGAGATATAGCCACCAAAACGCGTTTGGAACGGACGGCAAAATGGTTTACACAAAACTTCAACGAGGCTCTAAGCTATGACACATTGAATATCAGTCTGAAGTTGGAATGGTATGACGAATTGAGCGCCAATCTGGAGGTTCTTAGCAAGGATTTGGCCGGCAGGGACGATTTGATAGCCATAATAGGACCATTCGGTAATGAGAGCATGGCTCAATTTGCCCCTGCATGTCAAAAGACGCACAAACCACTCATTGCCCCCACCGTTACAAGCGAGGAAATAATGCGCCGATATGCTGTCTCTACAGCCGGCAGCAAGGAACAGATAAACAAAGAGTCATTCTTCTGGCCATTATGCCAGAGTGATGTGGTTCTCACGGAAACAATGCTGAGACACTACAAGACTCAGGCAGGACAAAACAATCTGAAATGTGCCGTATTCTCACCTGCCGACAAATTTGGACAAACATTCTATGACTGGGCGCCATTCCACACCCGTAACCTTAGTGTGAACCTGGAGTCAAATCAACAGTTTACAACTACCAAAGAATTGACTGATTGCGTAACCGGATACCGCAACCTGATCGACTGTGCTGACAGTCTGCCCACCATTTTCTGCATAGCTGAGACCACGCAACATTTAGTTGAAGCCGCACGCATAATTGAGCCTCAAGCAGCGTATTTCGTATTTCCGTCAATCAGCGAAGAAGGGATAACGGCACTGAACGGGGATAACAGCGCTACACTTCAGGGATATCAGGGCTTTTCACATTATGCAGACCCCACCACTGGATTTGAGCAGGAATATGAGCAGCGTTTTGGAGTAAAGCCCACGTTTGCCGAGTGCAAATTCTATGATGCCCTGCTGCTGTCCGGACTTGCAACAATCCTATATGAGTACTTTGCCGCCTTTCTTACACAGTCCCAAAACACCCTCAACATGAACGAATGGATCAACTCCATAGTTATCATGATGGCCGATGAACGCGATTACGGAGAAAGTGAGACACAGTCTATATGGAGAGCCAATGATATCCGTCAGTATATTGAATCACTTCTCAACGCCGAATCCAGACCTTTGTCAGGAGCATCGGGCGCCATTATGTTTGACAGTGAGACTCGCAAGCAGATAGCTCGCACCACATACGTGAACTGGCAGATAGATAATAACAGAATTATCCACAAGACGTATTACGGTCCCAACGGCAAACTGTTGACTGACACCGAAAACGTATTTGATGAGGAATCGGCACTGAGAGATTTTGCCGATATGGCAACCTATCAGGACCAAGCTATAAACTACCCTGCCCTTACAGGCCAATACGCCGTACTTGTACAAGGCAGCAACGGCATGAACAACTACCGTCATCAGGCCGATGTACTGTCCGTTTATCAGATGTTGCGCCAGAACGGTTTTGACGATGACCACATAATACTGATAATTGACGGAGCACTGGCCTTTGACCCTAACAACAATGAGCCGGGTGTAATACGTAACAACATGCTGGGACATGACCTGTTGGGAGGCAATGATTACGTCACCAACCGGGAGTGGGCCCAGCAGTTTGAAGGATACACCTTCTTTGATGTTGAATATCCGTCAGCCATCGTAGATTATGATACAGACAGTCTTGATGCTGCAGACATAGCAGACATACTGGCCGGGAAGAGATCAGATCATCTGCCTGTTGTATTGCCGCAGGATGAAGGAATTAACGTTCTGCTTTACTGGAGCGGCCATGGACGCAACGTGAGACACGGCGGGACTGATGAACTGGTTTGGAGAGAAACCGGCGCAGGCAATGGTATGACTGCCTCACTGCTACGCCAGACTGTAGAACAGATGAACTATCGTAAAATCCTGACAATTGTGGAACCATGTTACAGTGAAGGCGTGATTCTACCGTTGCATGGTTTGACAGGTGTTCTGGCAATGGCCGGTGCCAGCGGTGACGAGCAGTCCTGGGCCGAAAACTGGAGTGCCGTACTTGGACGTTACGGTACCTGGATGTATGACCGGTTTACACGGAATGTTGTTAATTATCTTACATCCTATCCCACCGCTTCATATCGTGATTTCTATCTGTATTGCATGCAAAATACTATAGGATCACATGTAAAACTTGTCAATGCGGAATTTTTTGGCAATCTTTACAGCACTACTCCGGAGGAATTCGTTGTATACGGAATAAAAAACTAAATAACCGATTATGAAAAAAGGACTTTTGAGTTGGTATGCATTGAGCATACTGGTGGCAGGAGCTGGAACCGCCTTTTTCTCATCATGCTCAGATAATGATGATTCGGCTGACAACGCAATCAGCCCTGAGGAGGCCGAACTCAACGAGTATTTCAAGTATGACAAGTCTCAGATAGAGGTGGTTGAAGATACCACATTCAACCTTCTGGATGAGATGGGCAAACGCATAGCGAACAACTCGGATGCAAACAGCGAAGAGGATATAGCAATGCTTGAGTACTATAAAGCCCAATATGACCGAATTCAGGAGTTTGCGGAACGTACTGCCGACTCCATTTTTGCTGTAGAACCCGGCAATAGTCTGGAAGCCATAGCCGGACAGATTCTGGAGATGGGACGCGCCATAATCAATTATCATGACAAAGGTGCTGACGGCAAGCCTAAGATAATGTCCATGCTGGTGATATATCCCACCCGCTTTTTTACAAACATTGATGCCAAGAACATCATTCTGGGTTGTCATTATACTATAACCGATGACAGTGAAAGGCCTACCGCCACAGGTTTTCAGGGACTCAGCGACGCCTGCCTTTTAGGTGCGGAGTGGGCCACTACCGAAAACTACCTGGTAGTAATGCCCGACTATGAAGGATTCGGAGCCTCAGTAGACTCCAAACAGCCCTACCTGATACGCGAAGTACAGGCCCGCCAATGCATAAAGGCACTGAATGTGGCATTAAACTGGTTCACGCAGGATCATGGTGAGGAATTCAGTGAAGGAAAAGTTGTTGTGGAGGGTTTCTCTCAGGGAGGAGCCGTTGCTGCCGCCACTTACAGATATTGGTTGGAACATTCCGACGACCATTGGGTCAATTCCATGAAAAACCCCATTGTAGGAGCCGTTTGCGCTGATGGTCCGTATGATCCGCTTGCCACATTGAAATACTATTGCGAAAAAGACTGGCTATCCATGCCTGTGGCACCGGCACTGATGTTGATGGGCATGTGTGAAACAGATGAGGATGCCATAAATGCCGGACTTAAGTTAGACGACTTCTTCTCGGATGATTTCTGCAATTCAGGAATATTCGGGCGCATAAATGAAAAGACACATCCTACCACTCACTGTGAATATGCCCTTGGTGACTTGCCCGGATCGATGACAGTAACAGACCATACCAAAGTCAGAGCTTCGGACGCTTTCAAAAAAGAGGTATTCGAGTATTTCCGTGACGGCAAGCAACCTACAGACAATCCGGAATTGCTCAATAAATTGAATGTGCTCAAAAAATGTCTGATGAAAAACAGGCTGTTTGACAACTTTGAGTTGAAACCAAGCTATGATTATAAAATCAACTTTGGGTTTACAACCGGCACCTATAAACTGACCCCGCAATTCACATTCTTCCACGGACTATGGGACACGGTGGTTCCGTATGACAATATAATATCTGTGGGAAGGAATTGGGGATTTGACAATATTAAAGTAGTACAATTCCAAAACTACTTTGATCATGGTGATGTGGGTAGATCCTTCTTCCTTGAGATACATGACGACTTGGTTCATGAAATCCTGGATAACAAATGGAGTCCGGGAGTATCTCAGTACCAATCCAGTCTTTTCTAATCTTTGATTATTTGATTAATTAATTGAATTAAAAATGATTATCAGAAAAATCAGTTCTTGCGTCCTTGGATTCGTTGTTTTCTTTTCAGGGATTGCAGTATCTGTTTCATCGTGCTCTGAAGAAATACTTGACGGAGTAAAAGATGAAGAAGAAAGAACAGATGTCAACCCCGGAACCCCGCAACGCACATATTCCCTTGACTGGGAGATAAAGAATCCGGACCGACAGAAAACCGTACTGGCAGACCTTGCCGGAGGGCAATTCAGATCAGAATGTGACCAGATCATCTTTGAGTACAACAGCGTAGGTCCGGACCTAAAGACTCCTGTCCGTCTTACGGGAAGCATCAGCATGCCGCGTGCCGTGTTCAACAAGGAGTCCGATCCCAGACACCTGCTTATTGTCACCCAGTGGACTCACGCCTCCAGAAACGAGCGCCTGACGCTCAACACACAGTCTGAACTTGAGTTTTTCATGAACAATCAACAGAACACCATAGCAATATCATCAGACCTGTATGGATGGACTCTCACTGTAGACAAGCCTCAGGCTTACTGCTGCCCGGAAATAACCGCAGTAGAGACGTTGGATTGCTGGGATGCCGCAATGGAGATTCTGGATTCGCTTAAGTTTAAGACAGACAGTATACCTGTTTCAAATGTAGGCTATTCAAGTGCAGGAATGCAGGCCATAGGCATACAGAGATTTATTGACGAGAACCGCCCCGACATCGACATAGCATTGACGGCCGTAGGAGCCTCACCGTTTGACATAAACATAGTATGGCAGGATTATGTCAATAAGAACACGACCAGTTTTGTTTGTGCGCTGCCGCTCATCATGGTAGCTTACAATGAGACGTACAATCTTGGATTCGGGTACGATGATATATTCATGCCGCCATTGTGTGACAGCATTCAGGAATGGATTCTTGACAAAAGCTACAACACTGACGGCATAAACGAGCGGATAGGTATGGAAAAGACCGTTGACCAAATCCTAACCCCGGCTGCCCGTGACTGGACCCAGGGTGTAGGCCTTACCATGTACCACAAGTTCCGTGAGAATTCACTTTGCGACTCAACAGTCCAGTGGAAGCCCAATCCAAATACACAGTTCTTTGTAATGCACAGCCCTGGTGACTCCTATATGACATGGCAGGCAAGCGTACGGATGGCTGCATTCCTCAATGAAAGAGGGGCCAAGGTGGTTACAGATTTCAATGACAGCGGTGATCATGTATTCAATGCAGCATACGTATTCCTGCTGGAGAGTTGCCTGATGTTGGAAAAAAGCAGCAATATGGAGGACAGTCAGGCTGTTATTGACAACATACAGTACATGTATAACTCCATCAAGGAGAATCCCGAACAATACTCAAACCTGTTCAACAAGTAAATGATAATTTGATTTACAAGATAGCGCCCTACTCAAATCGGATTGACTTGGAGGGTACTATCCGTGAGATGACTGCACTCGGAATGAGCATCATCAGCATGGAGAGTACAAACATCACCATGTTCAGGATTACAAGCCAGCCCAGTCCCACCTGCATTGGAACACTGTCCAGATAGTAGTTGGCGGGATCAAGCGGTACGATATGAAACCACTGCTGTACAAGGCATATTAAAAGTCCGGCCAGATTGCCTATTATCATTCCTTTCAGGATAATATAGGATGCCAGACGCATGAAAATGCCCCTTACGACATTGTTCGATGCTCCCATGGACTTGAGTGTCCCTATTGTTGCCGTACGTTCAAAAATTATGATGAGCAGACCTGATATCATGGTAAAACCTGCTATTCCGAGCATAAGCGCCAGGATAATCCAGACATTCATATCCAACACATCAAGCCAGGCAAACAGTCCTGAATGCGTATCATACATTGTCTGAACCAGATAATCTTCGTCCGTTTGCTCCTCAAGTGAGTCCATGACATCACGCACCTGCAAGTACCCTTCATCTGTCTTATGAAAGTCCGTCAGCCCAATCTCCAAACCGCTGTACTCATAAGGTTCCCAGTCATTCAGGCGTTGCAGCAGCAACAGTTCCGTAACACCGAACATTCGGTCATATTCCAGGAATCCGGTCTCGTAGATGCCTGTAACGGTGAGCCTGCGTAAGCGCACCTGTCCCTGCATGAAATAGACATCGGCTTTGGAACCGACCTCCAGTCCGAGCATATCGGATATTGTACGGGACAATATTATCCAGTTGTTGCCCAATGAATCCTGAGGCTGTGGGAATCCGCCCTGAATCATATAATGATTAAGGAAGGAACGGTCATAGGCTTCATTTACACCCTTGAGGATAAAGCCATGGAATGCCTCACTGGTCCTGACAATGCATGGATCACTCACATACGGCTGTACCCGTTCAACAAGGCTTAATGACAGCAGGGCTTGAAATGTGGAATCTGTACAAGGAACCGGTTCCTCTACCGTACCCATCCCTACTCGCAGGTTTGTTACAGTTATATGTTGTGAAAAGCCCATCACCTTGTCACGTATCTGGCTCTTGAAACCGCGGGTAACCGCCAGAGTCAGTATCATGACAGCCAAACCCACTGCTATGCCTGCAGTAGCGATGATGATAGCCGGACGCGAACCTCCTTTTACGCCCTCATCCCTTCCGTACAGTCGTCTGGCCAGAAACTTCTCCATAACTGAACGCGAAGATATGCATTTTCGGTTTATCTTTGCCTTTATGAAACGGCTAAAACAATTCCTGATCATCCTATTTTCTCTCAGCGTCACATGTTTAAACGCTAGAGAGGTCATAAACTTTAACAACGTCTGGAGATTCAGCCTTGACATGGGGGCCGATGAGAGCGCCGCTGCACCCGGGTTTGACGACAGCGGCTGGAGAGTACTTAACCTGCCCCATGACTGGGCCATCGAGGGAGATTTTGACGAGCACAACCCCTCCGGCACAGGCGGCGGCGCACTGCCTGGCGGCATAGGCTGGTACCGCAAGACATTTAAGGTTTCCAAAAAGGATAAAGGCCAGGTGTTCAGCATAGAGTTTGACGGCGTCTATATGAACAGCTCGGTCTATATAAACGGGCACTTGCTGGGTACACGCCCCTACGGATACATATCATTCAGCTATGACCTTACTCCTTATATCAACTGGGGCGGAGACAACGTGATTGCCGTCAAGGTCGATAACTCCGACCAGCCCAACAGCCGCTGGTACTCGGGGTGCGGCATTTACCGTGACGTGAGGTTGGTGAAGACCAACCCGGTACATGTAGCCCAATGGGGTACATACATTAACACAGAAATTACAGATCAAGCCACAATCGTAAACGTTGAAGTCACCATAGAAAACGACAGTCCATATCCTGCTGAAATAACTGTATGGTCCGGTATAGTGGATGACAAAGGCAAGGGAGTGTCCATGATTGCAGGCCATCTGGTAGCCTCTAACGGCAAGAACACCATTCAGCAGCAGGTTCACATGACAGAGCCACACCTGTGGAGTGTCGATGACCCTTACATGTACACCATGATTACAGAAATAAGGTTGAACGGAAAGACCATTGACACATACTCTACCCCGTTCGGAATCCGCACCATAGAGTTCCGCACCGACAGCGGATTCTTCCTGAACGGTGAGCATGTACGCATAAACGGAGTCTGCAACCACCATGACCTGGGCTGTCTGGGCGCTGCAACTAACGAGCGCGCTATAGAGCGCCAGTTGCAGATACTCAAAGGGATGGGCTGCAACGGCATACGCTGCTCACATAACCCACCCTCACCCATACTGCTTGACCTCTGCGACCGCATGGGATTCCTGGTAATGGATGAGGCCTTTGACATGTGGCGCCGCCGCAAGACCGACCGCGACTATGCCCGGTTCTTTGATGACTGGTACGAGCGTGACCTTACCGACCTGGTGGTACGTGACCGTAACCACCCCAGCATAGTGCTGTGGAGCATAGGCAACGAGGTACTTGAGCAGTGGTCCGATGCCAAGGCCGACACCCTGAGCCTTGAACAGGCCAACCTGATACTGAACATGGGGCACAGCGAGGACCAGTTGGCCAAGGAGGGTGAAATGAGCGTTAATTCACTGATCACCGCCCGCCTGGCAGAGATAATCAAGAAACTTGACCCCACCCGTCCGGTAACTGCCGGCTGCAATGAGCCCAGCCCCGGCAACCACCTTTTCCGCTCCGGCGCCATTGACGTGATTGGCTACAACTACCATAACCAGAACGTACCTTCAGTACCGCATTTGTTCCCCGGCAAGCCGTTCATAATAACCGAGAGCGTATCGGCCCTGATGACACGCGGATTCTATGAGATGCCGTCCGAGCAGATGATGACGCGCCCGGTGCGCTGGGACCGTCCCTACTTCAACGAGACATTCTCATGCTCTGCATATGACAACGTGGCCACCCCGTGGGGCAGCCATCATGAGGAGAACCTGATATTCCTTAACAGCCAACCCTTTGTTGCCGGACAGTATATCTGGACAGGATTTGACTACATTGGCGAGCCCACCCCCTACGGCTGGCCTGCCCGCAGTTCATACTTCGGTATAGTTGACCTGGCCGGATTCCCCAAGGATGTCTATTACCTCTATCAGTCAGAGTGGACCGATACCCCCGTTCTGCACCTGTTCCCCCACTGGAACTGGGAACCCGGACAGCAGATAGACATGTGGTGTTACTACAACAATGCCGATGAGGTTGAGCTATTTATAAACGGCAAGTCACAGGGCACCCGCACCAAGGATGCCCAGCATCTGCATGTAGTCTGGAACGTAACCTTTGAGCCCGGCACTGTTAAGGTCGTGGCACGCAAAAATGGAGTGGAAACCGCCAGCCGGGAGATACATACCGCGGGAGAGCCCACGCAGATATGCCTCACACCTGACCGCAGCACCATTAAAAGCAACGGCACGGACCTGAGTTTTGTAACCGTGGAGATACTTGACAAGGACGGCAACCTGTGCCCCAATGCTGATAACCTGGTGCAGTTTCAGGTTGAAGGAAAGGGATTCATAGCGGGTGTGGATAACGGCAGCCCCATATCGCTGGAGCGTTTCAAGGACGATAAGCGCAAGGCGTTTTACGGAAAGTGTCTGGTAGTTGTGCAAAACGACTCCAGAAAGGGAAAGATAAAGGTAAAAGCATCATCCGAAGGACTAAATGATGCACACATTATTTTAAAGTGTGCACGTTAAATCAAATAATGGACATTTTTAAGACCTTAGTGGTATCCTAAAAGTAACTTTGCAGCGTTTTCCGTTTGATATGGACATTAAAGAGAACCTGAACAAGATCAAAGCCACGCTCCCAGCAGGAGTAAAGCTTGTAGCTGTATCCAAAACCCACCCCATAGAGATGCTGCAAGAGGCATACGATGCCGGTCAGCGCCTGTTCGGTGAGAACAAGGTCCAGGAGATGACTGCCAAGAGCCAGGTTCTGCCCAAGGACATAGAGTGGCATTTCATAGGCCACGTACAGAGCAACAAAATTAAGATGATGGCTCCGTACGTATCGGTCATACAGGGAGTTGACACCTTTGACAAGCTGGTGGAGATAGACCGTCAGGCCGCCCGTTTTAACCGTCACATAACATGCCTGCTTCAGTTGCACATTGCTTCCGAGGAGACCAAGTTCGGATTCTCGGCCGATGAGTGCACGCAGATGCTTGACGAGGGCAAGTGGAAATCCCTGCAGAACATCACCATCGGCGGAGTCATGGGAATGGCCACCAATACAGATGATGAGGCTCAGGTCCGTCGTGAGTTCGGCCGTCTGAAGGAGCTCTTTGATACATACAAGCAGAAATGTTTTGCCGACAGCGCTGATTTCAACACGATATCGGCCGGCATGAGCGGCGATTATGAGCTTGCAATCCAGGCCGGAAGCAATATGGTACGCATAGGCAGTTCCATATTCGGCGCAAGAGATTACAGTTTGAACAAATAACGACACTTTATATATGATAGATCATTACGACAGATCCGACAGTGTCTTCACAGAGAAGAACCTGAATGCGTACATAAGCAACTCAATAATAAGCAATTGGGACCTGGAGGCATTCACCGACTATAAGGGAGCTACACTGCATTACCGCGACGTCGCCCGCCGCATAGCCAAACTGCACATAATGTTTGAGGAGGCCGGTCTCAAACCCGGTGACCGCATAGCACTGTGCGGCAAGAACAGCTCCAACTGGGGTACAGCCTGCCTGGCCGCCCTCACCTACGGCGCTGTGGTAGTTCCCATACTGCATGAGTTCAAATCGGACAACATACACCATATCATAAACCACTCCGAGACCAAACTGTTCTTTGCCGGCGACCAGATATGGGAGAACCTCAACGAGGCATCCATGCCCAACGTAGAGGGTATCATCACCCTTGATGAGTTCCAGCTGGTGATTTCACGTAATGAGAAACTCACCTACGCCCGCGAGCACTTGAACGAGCTTTTCGGACGCAAATACCCCAAGGAGTTCACCAAGGCCGATATCAAATACTTTGAGGCCGGCTTTGACGATATGGCCATGATAAACTACACATCGGGCTCAACGGGATTCTCCAAGGGTGTGATGCTGCCTTACCGCTCACTTATAAGCAACCATCTGTTCGGCCGCAAGGCACTTTATGTGATGAAACCGGGTGACAAGGTGATATCCATGCTCCCTATGGCACACATGTACGGATTCGCATTCGAGTTCATGCATGAGTTCCTGATGGGTTGCCACGTATACTTCCTTACCCGCCTGCCCAGCCCAAAGATCATATTCCAGGCTCTGGGTGAAATCAAGCCAATGCTTATTGTATCGGTACCTCTGGTTATCGAGAAGATCATAAAGAAGAATATTCTGCCCAAGCTGGAGACGCCCTCCATGAAGTTCCTGCTCAAGGTGCCTATCCTGAACGACCAGATCAAGAAGAAGGTTTGCGAAGAGATGATAAAGGGATTCGGAGGCAATTTCTACGAGGTAATTCTGGGCGGTGCACCCTTCAACCAGGAGGTTGAGAGATTCGTATCATCCATACATTTCCCCTACACCGTTGGTTACGGCGCAACTGAGTGCGGACCCATCATAGCATATGATGACAAGACCACATTCGCACCCGGATCATGCGGCAAGCCCGTGCCCAACATGGAGGTCAAGATACTGAGTTCCGATCCCGAGCACATTCCCGGTGAGATAATCTGCCGCGGTCCCAACGTGATGCTGGGTTATTACAAGAACGAGAAACTGACCGAGGAGACCATCGATAAGGACGGCTGGATGTATACAGGTGACCTTGGTATCATGGACAAGGACGGCAACATATTCATAAAGGGCCGCAGCAAGAGCATGATTCTGGGTCCTTCGGGCCAGAATATCTACCCCGAGGAGATTGAGGACCACCTTAACAACATGAATCTTGTAAACGAGTCAGTGGTAATCTCAGAGTCCGATAAGCTGGTAGCTCTGGTCTATCCCGATTTTGACGAGGCTATGAAGTCCGGCATGACCGATGAGCAGATAGCCGAGGTGATGGAGCAGAACCGTCAGGAGCTGAACAACATCCTGCCCGCCTACGAGAAGATCTCCCAGATCCGCATCTACCACGAGGAGTTTGAGAAAACTCCCAAGAAGAGTATCAAACGATTCCTCTACCAGAAAGAGTAATAGGACACAAATGAAAGGTTCTATCTGTGCTTCTTTCCAAGAGAACTTTTGAGGTATCAGTATCTGAAACTACGCGCTTCGCGCTATCCCTCCCACATCCCAATAAGATGTCCTGAAAGGCATGAGTAAACTCCTACCTTCCAGGACATCTTCTTGTGCTGCGGGCCCCTCCCGTTAAGAACTACGTTCTTGACCTCCTCCTCGTTCGGTAGAGTAAGTTAGCTTCCTCTACTCTCTCTTCGTTCGTCGGTTCACAAGCCCACGGGCGGCCATGGTTTCCGATACCGATACCTCAATAGTTCTGTGCACCTTGGAATATTATCAAAAGAAGCACAGATAGAACCTTTCATTTTGTGTTCCTCGCTGGTTAATCAAGTTTCAGTACAGCAAGGAAGGCTTTCTGCGGGACTTCGACGTTGCCTATCTGTTTCATGCGCTTCTTGCCCTTCTTCTGCTTTTCCAGAAGCTTACGCTTACGCGATACGTCACCGCCGTAGCACTTGGCGGTTACATCCTTGCGCACCTGCTTGATGGTCTCGCGGGCAATGATCTTGGAGCCTATGGCAGCCTGGATTGCTATATCAAACTGCTGACGCGGTATGAGTTCCTTTAGTTTCTCGCACATACGGCGGCCCAGTTCATAGGCGTTATCCACGTGAGTGAGGGTTGACAGGGCATCAACCGGCTCACCGTTGAGCAGTATATCCAGCTTTATGAGCTTGGACGGACGGTATCCTGCGGGATGATAGTCAAATGATGCGTAACCCTTTGATATGCTCTTGAGCTTGTCGTAGAAATCAATCACAATCTCACCCAAAGGTAACTTGAAGTAAATCTCCACACGATTACCCGCTATGAACTGCTGCTTTACCAGTTCTCCGCGCTTGTCAAGGCACAGCGTCATGATAGGGCCGATATACTCAGTGGTCGTTATTATCGATGCATCAATATAAGGCTCTTCAATATGGTCAATCAGTGTAAGGTCAGGCATGCCGCTTGGATTGTGCACCTCTATTGCGTTACCCTGCTTGTCATACACCATATATGATACGTTAGGCACGGTGGTTATGACGCTCATGTCAAACTCACGGTCCAGACGTTCCTGCACAATCTCCATGTGCAGCAGACCCAGGAATCCGCAACGGAATCCGAATCCTAATGCAGCCGATGACTCCGGAAAGAAACTCAGCGAGGCATCGTTCAACTGCAGTTTTTCAAGTGAAGCACGCAGGTCCTCGAACTCATCGGCCTCAATTGGGTATACGCCTGCAAACACCATCGGCTTGGACTCCTCAAATCCGGCAATCGCCTTGTCGCAGGGACGGGCCACATGAGTGATGGTATCGCCCACCTTGACCTCGGTCGATGTCTTGATACCGGAGATGATGTAACCCACATCGCCTGTGGTCATCACATCGCGCGGCACCATATCCATACGGAGCACGCCAACCTCATCGGCATCATACTCCTTACCGGTGTTGAAGAACTTTACCTTGTCACCCTTGCGGATGCATCCGTTCTCAATCTTGAAATATGCTATTATTCCACGGAATGAGTTGAATACGGAGTCAAATATCAATGCCTGCAGCGGAGCATCGGGGTCACCTACGGGATGCGGCACTCGCTCCACAATAGCATTCAGTATCTCCTCAACGCCCATTCCGGTGCGGGCCGATGCACGGATAATCTCGTCACGTTTGCAGCCCAGCAGCTCTATGATTTCATCCTCCACCTCATCGGGCATGGCGCTCTGCATATCGCACTTGTTTATGACCGGAATAATCTCCAGGTCATGCTCAATGGCCATGTAGAGGTTGCTGATGGTCTGCGCCTGCACGCCCTGAGTGGCATCAACCACCAGGATTGCGCCCTCGCAGGCAGCGATAGAGCGTGATACCTCATATGAGAAATCCACATGTCCCGGAGTGTCAATAAGGTTCAGGATATACTTCTGTCCCTGATACTCATACTCCATCTGGATGGCGTGGCTCTTGATAGTGATGCCGCGCTCCTTCTCCAGGTCCATGTCATCGAGCATCTGACCCTCAGTAATGTTTATGGTATGGGTATATTCAAGCAGACGGTCAGCCAGCGTTGACTTACCGTGATCGATATGTGCAATGATACAGAAATTGCGGATGTTATCCATATGGGGCGTTTTTACCCCGCAAAATTAGCAAAAATTCTGCGTATTCCCGCAACTTCCTGTTTTGCCAAAGTGTCCCACAGCCACCCGCGTGAGAGGGTATTCTCGGGCCGATGAGCGTGGGACACACCCTCTCTGTGAGCCTATGTAACACAACAAAGTGTCCCACACGACCCGAGAGCGGGGTTGGTGTGGGACACTTTGGCAAACAAGACTTATTATAGTTGGATTACTGTGGCAGTTGGAACCTGGCGCAGGATATCGGCCTTCTGTTCATCGGTCATGGGAGCCTTTATGGTCAGGCTCTCCAATTTATTCCAATCGTACCATTTACCAAGGTCCTGCGGAACTGTTATAGGTTTGATAGAAAGGAACACCTGATTCTTATAGAATTGCTCGCCGGGGTGTTTCACAAACATCGGGACATCGGGAAATCCTATATTGTACCATTTATTCATACTACCGAATACGGTATAAATTTCGTTCATAGTAATATCTGTGCGTCCGTCGCCGAACTCATTCAGGAACTCTACTTCAAGGGGATCCAACTTATCCATATCCAGTCCGGAGCCAATCTTTTCACGCATCATCCAACTCATGGCGGGTTTCAGCGAATGGTTTTCCCAATCCATCTCCATTCCGATGAATCCGGCCCAAAGTTCCAGATTGTCAGTCTCTTGATGATCGGGTAAAGTCATGATGTACTTGATATCAACCTTCTTTATCTCCGAGCAGACCTTTGTGTTATGGGTAACAACGCTTGGCGTACGTACCACATGAAGCGGACCTTCAAATCCATCCTCTTCTTCACAGAACGGGAAGAATACCGTAAACCAACCGTTGTATTGTGCAGGTATTTTAGTTATTCCGGTGCCGCCGCAACCGCCTCCCTTGGCGGCTCTGGCAGGTGAATATTGCTGTACCATATCGAGCCAAAACTTACGGTTTACATTTCCTTCCGATGCATTCACGAACTCGTCAAGAACAGGCTCCAGTTTCTCACGCCACCAGCCCAGGCCCAGACCATCAAGCCTATTGATGCGTGATCGTATATCCTTCCAATCATCGGGAGTACCCAACAGAGTTATATCCGGAATACCGCATCCCATGTAATGAAGTACATATTTAAAGTACTTCTTGACGCTCTCCATCATGGTTATCTGTGATGTGATGCGCTCCAGAGTACCGGTTGTACTGAAATTGCAGACCATCAGGTCAGAGAACTGCGCCTTCATGTTCCTGTCTATCGAATCGCTGAATGCCTGGATAATCCATTCCCAGTCCTCCTCATGTGCAAACACATCCCTTTGTGTTATAACAACAAGTTCCCTCTGACCCCCGAAATCCACCAGACGGTCACGCAGTTGCTCGGCATTCTGATTAATCTGGGTCGATATTCCCTGACTGATAAGCAGCCATATCATATCGGGCGACAGCACCAGGGAATAATGATTGTCAAAGGCAGTGAGGAATCCTTCAAAGCAGGCGTTGCGGTCAAAGCAGACAAGTTTGCTGTCACCTGCGCTGTGAGTCTTGACATTTGCATTGGATGCTGATATACCCGATTCGCTGAGTATCTTTTCCCAGCACTTCTGTCCCGATATTTGAGTCAATGGTTGGGAAGGTGAATCTTTGTCTTCAATATGAAACTTTATGCCTCCCTCATCCAGCTGAGTAATGGAAACATTGGCAGTCTGAGCATCTTCATTCCGAAAATCAACTTTTTCTTTCTTTTCCTTGCGAGCATACGCCACATTCACACACATTAGTGAGAGGATGATAATGACTAGCTTTTTCATATCGTTGTCGGTTTTTTGATTTGTTCTGCCGACAAAGGTAGAGCGGCTGTCAACCCATAACAAGAAAAGAGCGTTGCATTACCGTTGTCTTGCCCTAAAAAAAGTTGACTCGCAAAATCGAGTTAACAATGAAGAGTAATCGTACAGTTTTGAAAGATCAGTATTACAAGAAGGTTATTGATCTTTACACGAAAGAGCATCTGTC
>Ga0256405_10003177_pt1 | contig 34877 bp, 47 predicted proteins | sample RumenRJG_02DNA_FD_189096 | JGI IMG/M metagenome (GOLD analysis project Ga0256405, IMG submission 189096) | Bovine rumen microbial communities from Lethbridge, Alberta, Canada - RJG_02 | ecosystem: Host-associated > Mammals > Digestive system > Stomach > Rumen | place: Canada: Alberta...
AATGATTTTATTATCTTTGCAGATGAATCAAAAAAGGAGGAAACCAAGAGGCTATAAAAAGGAAAAAGTGGCGCCGAAGCAACCACTCATTCACGCTGTAAGGTTTTCAAAAGTCGGGATGAGGCGATTTAAAAACGCCGTGAATATCACGGTTTTAGGGCGTTTCAGAGCGCTAAATATCCCAAAAATGATTGGCTGCTGTCCGAGTTTCGTCCGACTTTTTAGATTAAATACAAAAAAAATTTCATTCATTTTTCTACTCCCTGAGCTAACTTTATCAGGCGGTCTATCTGTTGATCCTTTGTTTTCAGCTGATGATTCAACCTATCAATCTCTTCGTCCTGATGGGCGATGACCTGAGATTGTGAACGAATAATCATGTTGAGACTCTCGACATCATTATTGATGTTGACATTACCTACCTGATTGTTATCGCCAGTGATCTGTTGAGTTCGGTAGAGAGGCCTACGCAGAAGCTCATCTACCGAACAATTCAATACATCGGCTATCTTTTCCACATAATCCACACCAGGATTCTTTGTGTAATTGAAATAGCCTAACTGCTTTTTCTTTGAATTTGGCCAGAGAACATCACGAATCTGTTTTGGTTTGATTCCATACTTCCGGCAAAGCTCTTCAATCCATTCCTTGTTAATCTGCATATATTCCTAATTTGGAGTCCGTTAATCTAAACGAACCTTAAATGGGTTAGATTTTTAATAAATAATCCTTAAAAGGAGTATTAAATATACCTTTTTTGGAGTACATATAAATATTTTATCGTATTTTTGCCCACAAATTTAGTGATAAAATTTAAGATAAACAAGAAAATGAGCGAAAATCTAACCAGTGTACAACTTCAGTCGTACTACAAAGAAAAGTTAAGTAAGAAGGAGAAATCTGAGTTCCTGAAATACTTGATGGTGACATTTGACTATTCGTACAACAGCATCCAACAAAAGATGTCTGGTTCCGCTGATCTAAACAAAAGGGATATTATACTAATTGGTGAGGTTGTAAAGAACGAATCATGGAGGCAGTAGAATTCTACATTATCAACGGTGTCACCTGTATCAACAGGGATGGCGTGAGCAAAAAACTCACACCACAAGACCGTGATTGCATAGAATATATGATAGAGAACATCGGAAAATATTTTCCTGATGCTCTGAAAGCTCTGAAGAAATGGGCTGCAGACTCGGAGCTGAACAAACATTTCTTTGAATACAGAATCGTTGACCGCTTCATCAGATGTAATTTCGGAGAAGCCGACTTCCTTCACAAGGACATAGACGATCTGGGCATGTTCCATATGGAAGAAGTCAAATGCCCCCTTAGAAACATCTGCAGCCTTGAAGGTGTTGTATGTAAGCCAAAGGTAATCCTCAATTTGCCAGAAGAGGAAGCAAAAGTTGCTGGACTATATGCGCAAGGTCTCCTGCCTGGGGAGATTGCAACAAAACTAGGAAAGTCTGAGGCCACCTGCAAGCGTCAGATATTCAATGCTTACAAGCGTCTGAAACTGCCACACCCAAGATGGCTTATAAGACTGTTCAACGTGTATAACATAACAATGTAAAGTCATAATAAAAGTAGTATGTGTTAAATTAAACTTTCCAGGTCTTGCAGTCTGTGAAGATAGCACGACTTTACTTGATTATTAGTACTTTAACTCCAGCCATCCGTGAGGCCCGCTGGTTTATCTGAAACTCCAAAACAACTTATATATGAAAGAATTTATGAATAAGACAACCCAAGCCACCCAACGGATTTTGAAATTCGATGTGGCAGATGCGAAGACTGACAGATTCATCTGCACGATGAAAATGCCTTTCAACCCTCTATTCAAGCTGAATCTTCAGCAAGTTATTGACTTCGTATTTTTGAAGCGACCGTCGCTCAGATATCGAGAAATAGTTATTGAATTACCGGAAGCAAATAATAGACAGAATAATAGAAAATGAATAGATTAGATAGGTTAATCGTTGAAGGCCTTGATCCTAACGAGATAGAAAATGTCTGTCCGTTCCCAGAAAGAGAGGATTGTGAAGGCTGTGGTAACTACATAGAACAGGAAGATCTTTGTATTAAGGAATTCGGATTATGAAGACAAAAGATTTCGAGCAGGCCATTGCCTGTATCAATGCGGAAATCCTCCGCTTTCGTTATAAAGCGGATGGGAAGGGAGAAGTGGACGCCTGTTTTGCCCAGCTGAATCTCACCTATATCAAGTGGGATGCTAACGGTCGTGCTTACATCTTCAACATCCAAGAAGGACAGGAGGATTGTGTCAGTGAATACAATCTGGAGTTCCTTCCATACGAGCGTGACTCTAAATTTGATCTGGTATTCGAATAATCTGAAATAGCAATGAAAGATAGCATCAAAAGGCGGAAAAAAGTGTGTCCTTGCTGTGGCCAAAAGCTATGGTTAAGAGATTTTTACCGAAACAGCAACGGCACGCTTAGTTCATGGTGTAAAGAATGCATGAAGCAGAACAAAAGAGATTGGTACCAGAAGAACCACAAAGTTCCTGATGGTATCCGGCACGATTCTTCAGGCAGACTCATCGATCACAAGGGACTATCGAGGAAAATATACTGGAACAAAAGGATGCTCGATGATCTGAAAAGGTTGTATGCCACGACCAAAAATGAAGACCTTGCAGATATTCTCGGTGTCAGTATGAGAACAGTCATCCGAAAAGCGAGGGAGCTTGGCCTGCAGAAGGATCCGGAATGGCAGCACGGCAACACTATGCATCACTTGAAAATGATGCAGCTGGAGAATAAAATACATGGTATAAAATCAATTTTCAAGAAAGGTGTGAGACACAGCCCTGATACAGAATTCAAGCCTGGTCATCAGGAAACGCAAGAAGTAAAATCCAAAAGGATTGCCAGTCTGAAAGAATGGTATAGAAAGCATCCTTTCGCAGCCAAAGAAAAAGGGTTGAAAGCATCACAGACAAGAAGATCAAATAAAAATAAAATTATAGAAGTATGAAGGTTTATATTAGTGGAAAGATCGGCGAGGAGGTGATAAGTGAAGCCACCCGCCAAAAGTTCGCCAAGGCTGAAGAAATGCTGAGGGCAAAAGGTTATGATGAAGTGTTCAATCCGGCTTCAGATGAATGGCAGGAATTTCTTTCTATGAATTGGTCTGCTGCATATCCTCTCGCTGTCATGGATAAGTACACCTATATTCTCCTGAAAGATCTTCAGAAGATGGCAAAATTCGATGCAGTCTATTTCCTTGAAGACTGGGACAATTCTCCAGGTGCAGGAACAGAGCACTCCTTTGCCATGGCCACAGGTAAGAAGTTGCTCTGGCAGCGATTGGAGGATGCCCAGGTATTCCGTAATGATAACGAAACTGCTGAAGACGTATGGCTGCCATTGTAAGAAGAGATGAAATGGGCCTTACGCATATTACAGGGATATCGACAATGGAGCTGCTTGCTTTGGCCGAAGCAATCATCATGGCTACAGACGAAGATCAGATTAAACTGGAGCCTATGGCAAGGGGTATTATTGAAGCTCTAGAGAAGACAAACCAAGAGCTAGAATCAGTCAATGAAATACTGTTGCATAATTTAGACAGGCATAATGACAGAAAATAAATATGTAATATCAGCAGTGAACAATCTTACCGGAGAACGGGAGATCGTTTCTAAACCGCATAGCAGATGGAAGACTGAAGATCTTCTAACAAAAGCACAGCGTGACAACGCACGGCATCGCGGCCATGCATGCTATTCGCTTTACCGTATGGTACCATATGTTGAAGAAAAAAATCTCTTTGAAGAGATGGAACCCAATAAGTAATCCAATAAGTAATCCAATAAGTATATTATGAGCAAAAAGAAGTATCAGTACCGCATCGAGAAGAAAGCCGATGGCGTGTACATCATCAAAGAGCGTCACACGTTTATGTTTTTCTGGTCATTCTGGACCACAGGTAGTATTAGATTTAAAATAGCAAAACAATACGCATCTCCTCAGCTGGCAGAGGATGCCATCGTAAAAGCTGCACAGGAGAAGGGTGTCGACGTGTTCATTATGAACGTCGACAATGCCAAAAGTGTTTTGTCAAAACTCGAAAAGAAGGCTAAGAAGAAGCAGCGCAAAACTACCAGGGCGAAGGAAGAGAAGGAACGTAACCTTCGACGCATCGGGAAGATAGCAGACGAAATGGTTCCTGAGAAAAAACCTATCAGGAAGAGCAGAACCAAGAAGACAGAATAAGACCTGTCCGGTGTATTTTCCCAGAATAGGTTTATCCCCTATATTTGCAACAGACAAAATTCTAGAAACATGATAGATCAGAAGTATGTCGATATGATATTCGACCAGGTGGACGTGTCCAAAGTCATCGGCGAATATGTAAATCTGACAAAAAAAGGAACCAGAATGTGGGGCTGCTGTCCTTTCCACAAGGAGAATACGCCTTCTTTCAGTGTGAACCTGGCAAACGACCTATGGTACTGCCATGGATGCCAGAAGGGTGGAAACGTCATCAACTTCATCATGGAGATGGAGAACATGCCGTACCCTATGGCAGTCAAGAAGCTGCTGAGAGATGAGCTGCATATAAACCTCGAGGACGCCGACCTACAGTCAACACCTGAAGAGGAAGCCAGATTCAAACGTCTGGAGTCCATGCGCATCATCAACAAGCACCTCAGCGACTTCTTCTACACTGAGCTGTACAAAGAGACACCGGAGGCCAAGGCTGCCAGAGGCTATCTTGCTACCAGAAAATGGGAGGATAACTTCTGCAAGGAGATGCGCATAGGTTACGCTCCCGACAACGGCAGGGATGTCGTTGACTTCTGCGAGAAGAAAGGGCTTGACCTCGGTCTGCTTCAGGAGATGGGGATCCTGAAAATGAGCGAGAAATCCCACGCCTTGTATTGTGTATACAGAAACCGCATCATGATTCCAATCCGTGACAGGTACTCGAACATCGAGGGCTTCACGGCCAGAACCATGGACGAGGAAAAGGATGGAAGGAAATACATCAACTCTTCGAACTCAGACCTCTACGACAAGTCCAAGTCGATATTCGGTATCTCCATGGCCATGCGTGAGGCAAAGCGCACCGAAAAGATGTTTCTCGTTGAAGGTGGTCCTGATGTTCTGAAACTGCAGTCCGTCGGCATCACAAACACCATCGCTTCTCTCGGTGGTGCCTGGACGAAGGAGCAGTTCCAGAAACTGCGGGAATGCCGTATGCAGAACGTCACGCTCTGCTTCATACCGGACAGTGACGTTCCTAAGGCTGGAGAAAAACTTGGGGCAGGCTTCAAGAACGTTCTGAAAAACGGTGCTCTGGCCATGCAAAGCGGATTCACCGTGACAGTCAGAGAGATACCAAATGACCTCGAAACCGACCATCCTAAAAAGGTGGATCCAGACGAATTTATCGACAAGCCTGAGAGGCTGGCATCTCTCACAGAAAAGGAGTTCCTTATCTGGTATGTTGAGAAGAAGTTCGACAAAGAGGCCGTCATGGAGGAGAAGCAAAAGGTCATCGAGGAAGTGGCCGACCTTCTGATCCTTGTGAAGAGCGAAGAGACGCAGGAGTCCTATCTTTCAGAACTGGCAAAGCTCACCGACGGTACCAAAGGTCTATGGCGCCAAGCGCTCAACTCTGCCAAGCGCCGTAAGCAGGAGAAACTCTCCGACAAGAACAAGAAGGACGGTATCGACATGCTGAAGAACTTCGGTTTTCGTGAGCAGTACAACAGCTACTATGGAATGGATAAGGATGGCGATGATGTCAGGTGGTCCAACTTCTGTCTGAAGCCACTATTCCATATCAAGGACGACCTGAGGCCTGTCCGTCTGTTTGAGATCAAAAACGACGAGCCAGAAGACAAGGCAGAGATCATTGAGCTTGATATGGACACCTTCACATCATCCAAATCCCTTAGAAAGAAACTGCTGGGTATCGGCAACTACATCTGGATGGCAGGTGATGAACAACTGATCAGCATGCAGCGATACCTTGCCAAAGTAACAGAGACAGCGGTGGAGATCAAGCAGCTTGGTTGGCAACGTGAAGGATTCTACGCCTTCTCCAACGGCACACTCAACAATGACGGATGGCATGATATCGACAAGCTGGGCATTGTCAGAATGGAAGAAGGCATATACTACCTGCCTGCCTTCTCAGAGCTTTACAAGAATTCCAAGGAACTTTATATCAACGAGCGCAAGTTCCGCTACACCAACTACTCGAATATATCACTCCACGACTACTTCACACGTATATGCACCGTATTCGGTGACAACGCAAAGATAGCACTGGCCTTCTATGTCGGCAGCCTCTTTGCTGATGTCATTCGTGGCCATGGAATAAAAATACCTATCCTTAACCTTTTCGGTCAGCCTGGTACCGGTAAGACTGAATTCGCACAGGTACTTATGTCTTTCTTCCTGACGGATGCCAACTCGCCTAATATCGAGTCTTCGGTACCATCGCTGGCCGATCATATTGCCTCAGTGTCTAACGCCCTTGTTCACATCGACGAGTATAAAAACTCCATCGATGAGAAGAAGTCACAGTTCCTGAAGGATCTGTGGAACGGCGTCGGGCGTATGCGCATGAACATGGACAAGGATAAGAAGCGTGAACAGGCCAGAGTGGACTCCGTGCTGGTCCTCACAGGTCAGGAAATGCCTACTGTGGACTTCGCACTGTTCACGCGTCTTATCTACCTGTCCTGCGACAAGAAGAACTTCTCAGAGGAAGATAAGAAGAATTTCGATGAGCTCATGAAGTTCCGTATGATGGGAGCTACGCACATCACACTCGAGATCCTCAAACACAGGGAAAGGGTTGTGGCCAGCATCGGCACGGCTTGGAAGAAGGCAGACTCTGACCTTAAGTTCGCACTCAGGGATGAGCAGCTGGCCGTCGACCGATTACGGCAGAACTGGTCTGTCGTACTGACATCCTATCTCGTGCTGAACGACTCCATAGAATGGCCGTTCACCTACGAGGAGCTGCTGCATCTCTGTACCGAGGGCTGCAAGAAGCAGAACGGCCTCTGCAGCACAGTCGATGAGGTGGCTGGATTCTGGCAGATCATCAACGTGGCCATACAGCAGAACCAGCTGGTGAAAGACCAGGACTTCTGCCTGAAGTATGTGCGTCAGCTGAAGGTGACAAAGGCAAGGGAGCCGATCGAATTCGTCAGCGTGAAGGCGGTGCTGATGATCAGGAAGGATATCTTCCTGTCACGGTACATGGAGATTGGTAACAGAATGAAGGTGAAGGTGCTGCCCCGGGAGTCTATCCAGAAATACCTGGAGAACACCCATGAGCATTTCGGTACCAGCAGCACACCTGTGAGATTCAAGAAGTTCAATTCAAACGGATTCCCAGAGGTAGAGATCAAAAAGGATGCTTCTGACAGGGTGGTGTCAGCAAAGACGGTCTGGTACCAGGACCGTCCTATCTGCTTCGACTACGATCTTGTCTCGCAGAAATACAACATCATGCTGGTCAGCGGTACTGGCGACGATAATGATCAGGATGAGCAACCTGTTGCTCAGCAGCAGAACCTTCCTTTCGCAAGGGAGGGCGATGATACTTCTGATTAGTTTCTGGATGTTTGTCTGTTGGGGTGGCTGAGAGGTCACCCCTTTTTATTTTTCTTTTCTTCTTTTTTTATCGCGCGATAAATTTCCGTGTAGCAACATGTGCATTTTGTAGCATCGGGCACAATGTGTTGAAAGTCAAAGATTTATGTGTTGTAGCAACGGGGCGGAAATTTGTAGCACCGATGTAGCATTTTGTAGCATTTATATAATGAAGATATAGATATTGTAGCATTGTAGCATCATATTATAGTAATGCTACAAATAACATATACTGATTATCAGGCAGTTACGTGCAAAATACAGATGCTACACGTTTCTACACACAATTCCTCATGTGCGCGCGAGAAATCTTTTTTGGGTTAAAATAATCCTAATTTGGATTACTTCTTCAGATTTTTATGTATCTTTGCACCCGATAATCCCCTTTAGCAATGAGTGATATAACAATTAGCTTAAAACTGAAACCCTTCATCGCACAGTACCTGGTTCATCACTTCGGTAACCCTGTGCGGTTTGATGACCATTCGGTGACTAACGCCCGGATAGTATGTGTGCTGCAGAGAAGACCGCCGATGTATCCCAGACAGGAAGAGACAGGCGAGGGTATGGTACCCATCTGCATTCCCTACTCTAAACAGAAAGATCCCGCATCATGGAACTACGTTTCTGAAAGCGGGAAGAAATTCATCATCGACCATATTGAAGCCATCTTCCTCAGTAACCTTTGGAATGAGATGTCTCAGATGTGTGGTGACGACTCTAAGCTGCAGTCGGCTGCCTATGCCTGGTGCGAGATGCACGGCATCAGTCTCGACTATGCAGACACCATCCGAATGAGGTTCTACCGTGAGAAGACAAAACTGCTTCGTCACGGCATAGATCTGCGAAAAAAAGGCAGAAGTAAAAAGGAAGTTAAATTCTAAAATTTTTGTTAAATATACTATTTATATTTCCCATAAAGAACCCCTTATTTGTTCAGATGCGTCGTTTAAGTACAGTTAAGAAATAAATACATATTTTATGAATTTGGTCAAAATTGTCATTGGAGTGGATGTGATTGAGGCAAGTAGCCTTGATGGCATGAACATTGTTAGGAAGGGTGTCGTTTCACTTCTTTCAAACCTTTCATGGGTACCAGTCAGGATCCAGGTACCTGCGAAACTCACTATTATAAATAAGGTTGACGATAAGAACACGGTGTGGACGACCACACTCCAGTTCCGTACCTGCGAGGACTGCTCTGGGCGCAAACATGCGTGTTACAGGGTGCATCTGTCAGATGGCCGGAAACTGCTTATCGGTTCTTCTTCTAGACCGTTCCCGGTAACAGTCACCAACGATTCGATGCCTGACAATGTCACTGACAGTCAGCTGCAGGAAGTGACGGTTACCCTCACTTCGAAGAATAAACCACCACAAATGGCTTAGTTTCAAGTTGTTTTATAATTTTCCTTTCCTGATTACCTTTGCGCTAAACAAAGGTAATTATGAAGAAATACGACCTATACCTTACTGGCACGGTCGGCTGGAGCATAACAGCCGACTATGTCAAGTATATGCTGGATAAGAAGCAGGGTAAGCCCGTTGACGTCGCTATCTGCTCACTGGGTGGCTATGTGGATACTGGCCTCCAGATATATGAGCTCTTCAAGAATCATGGAGATGTAAATGTAGACTTCATCGGGATGTCCGCTTCTGCAGCAACGTTCATGGCAATGGGCGCCAAGAACATACGAATGGCTAAGAACGCCCTTATTCTCATTCATAACTCAATGACTTGGGTGGATGAGTGGGGCTCTCGTAACAAAGAGCAGATTGATGCTGCCATCGACCGCCTTAAGTTCCAGCGCGACCAGCTGTCAACAATAGATGACGTGCTGGCGCAGATCTATGCTGACCGCAACGGCAAGAGCGTCGAGGATGTAAAGGCGAAGATGAAGGTGGCTGCTTGGATCAAGGCTGCCGACGCCAAGGATTTCGGTATCGTTGATGAGATCATCGAGGCCGAAAAGGTGGAAGACAAGGCTTCCAACATCATCACGGATTCTGTAATCAATGAAATGGGTCTCCCAGCTCTCCCTGAAGGTTTTAACACAGAGACGGGCGAGCAAAATCCAGCTGGCATTCTCCAAAAGGCGATGGAGTTGCTAAAGGGGCTCAAAAACTCTTTCGCCGACAATTCTAAAAATAAAATGATCACTATCTTCAAAGCTGTGATGGCTGTGTTGGCCGTCAAAGACGGTTTCCAGCCAAATGAAAAGGGTGAGATCACCCTTACTCAGGATCAGATGCAGAAGATCGAAGATCAACTGAAGACCCAGGATGATGCCTGCAAAGAGGCTAAGACCCTGATTGACACGCTGAAGGCTGAGAACAAGCAGCTGAAGGATGATGTCGATGCCAAGACTCAGGAGATCAACGATCTGAAGGCTGGTGCTGGTGAGACTGGTAATGGTGGTACCAAGGTTGAGGACGAAGGACTCAATGGTGCTGCTGAGTTGTGGAATTCTATTAAAGAAGCGTAACTATGGGAGAGTTCATTGTAAACCAGGGACAACCTGTGGTTGATCCTAAGACGACCTTCACGCCTGACGCTCTGAAGGATGCGTTCCAGAAGTACCGCACGGAACTGATTGTTATGCCTATGTTCGCTATGGCAGCCGCCATGAAGCACATGGGCTTTGCAGACGGTATCCGTTACAAGGAGCATATCCATGAGATGAAGGGCAAGTTCCAGATGGGTAACTTCGACAAATACAAGAAGGGCAATGGCGCTATCAACATCGAGCAGCGCACACTCGAGACCTTCCTTGGCAACTGTATCGAGCCCATCGATCCCATCAGCATCTATAAGTCGCTGTGGGGCTCAGACGTCACCAAGGGCGAGGCTCTGAAGAATGTGCCCTGGGTGAAGCGCGTATGTGCCTATATCATGAAGCAGCTCGGTGAGAACATGTTCAACGTGATGTGGACCGCCAAGCGCGATGAGACGGACACCACCACCACAAAGAAGTGGTTTAATGGCTTCTGTACCATCGAGGATGCAGAAATCCTTGCTGGCAAGATGGCCAAGGAGATCGGAAACATGTACATTCTTCCTGAAGCTTTCACTCCGGAGAATGCAGAAGACCTGCTGAAGGACTTCTACTGGGGTAACGTGGCTGCAGGATGGAAGGGTGTAAGCCCCAAGCTCCGTGGCCAGAACCTGAAGCTCTTCTGCTCTGACTGGACGAAGCACTGCTATGAGGAGGCATACCAGATGAACCATGGCGCACTGCCTTACAACCGTCAGTATGAGCAGGCACATCTCGAGGGCGCTCCTCGTGTTGAGCTGGTGCCTCTTGCAAACGTACCTAACAACTACCTGTCACTGACTCCAAAGAACAACATTATGACGCTGTGGAACCAGCGCACCTCTGATGAAAACTTCCTGGTTGAGAAGTCACTGACCTCTCACTATGATGTTGACTTCATCGCCAACATGTTCTTCGGTGAGCAGTACCAGAGCATCAATCCTGAGATCCTCTGCGTGGCACGTCTTGCCGGTGTGGACTACAACGATGATGAGAAGGCTTTCAGCCTCAATCCTCTGGAGGAGACTGAAGAGCAGCCAGGCCAGGGTGGCGAGCAGCAGGGCCAGGGTGGCGAGCAGCAGGGCCAGGGTGGTACACAGCAGGCCGGAGCCGGTGAAGATCATGCTCAGGGCGATGGCACAAACCTTGACGGTGAGTAATAACTATAAAAAAGTATTAGATTATGGCTAACAATTGCACTACTGATATCGATCTTTACGAGAATGTAGGTTTCTGCGTCGGTCAGGCTTCACTGCCTGGCATGCGCCCGCACTTCTACATGATCCGTCGTGAGGATATCGTGACCTTCCCCAAGGTGAAGGGCACTGCAGCCACTAAGATGGAGGATGTCGTTGTCATCGCTGACAACTTCGTCCTGGCTGCTGACAAAAAGTGGAAGAAAGTCGAGCTGATCGAAGGTGAGTCCGAGCCTTCTTGCGAAGGTCAGGGTTCCGAGGGTAGCCGTTCCTTCCTTAACAAGGTTTCGCTCGTGCTTCCTGGAACCGAGAAGAAGGTTTCTTCTCTCATCTCGCTGCTCAACAACGATGATGTTGTAATCGCCTATCCGCAACGCGGAGGCGCTATCCGTATCATCGGTAATGAGATGTTCCGTGTTCAGTTCGAGCTGAGCCAGAGCGCAGGTAAGGCTGTGACTGACACTGCTCAGACCACCATCAACGCTTCCGTCTCTGACGTGAACCCGGCTCCCTTCTATGAGGGCGTGCTGGCCACCGAGGATGGAAATATCGATGGTAAGACTGATACAATGACTCAATAAGTCTGGAATTCTTCATATAAAGTTGTGTTCGGGAGGCTGGCATCCGTGCCGACCTCCCGTTTTTAAATTGTAAGGAATATGGCAAAGTTAGATCCGAAATTTACAGAAGCGCTGGTGGCCTGGTATAAGGGCGACCATAGTTCTGATGAGTCTATCAGAAAAGGCGCAGAATTGTTACTCCAGGTCAATCGAAACAGGGTTCTGTACCAGCAGATCGTGCGTACACCGCAACGCATGGTTAAGAAACTCGAGTATGAGATCAAGAAACACATCGACATCCGTCTGGACGGCTATTCGCTCGATGACGTCAAGAAGATGGCTGCAGAGGTGCTACCGCATATCTCAGCAGCTGCTGACGCTGAGATGTCAGCTGACAGCCTTCCGTTCATCGAGGAGCAGGAGGGTAAGGTCTATCCTGAGGTGAAGAGTCTCGGCAAGCGCCCTGACCATGACAAGCTTCCTGATGACATCAAGAAAATATGGGATGTCAACGCAGAGCGATGGAAGAAGATCAAGGCCACATTCGAGCTGTGTAAGACACTCAACGCTCCGTGTGACCTGTATGAGCACCTGAAGATCCTGAAGGAAGCATGGTATTCCTATAAGAAGGACATGGCCAGATATGATGACTTCCAGGGCACGATGGAAGAGATGGTGACATTCACCAAGGGGAAGGCACTTCCTGAAAACGAACAGCAGATGGTTGACTACGCACAGTCCTACATCTCCCGTTACCTCCCACAGCTGAAAGAGCTGGCACAGGAGGCTAAAGAACCTGACTTCACCGATGGTCAGAAGGCAAAGCTGGAAGATCTGCGCGTAAAGATCCAGGACCGCGTGAACATCCTGCTGAAGGCCGGTGTTATCCTGTCGGAACAGCGTAAGGAAGATCTTACAAGCGTTGATGTCGCTATTGTCAATCCTGTAGAAGACTCTTCTGATGCCGAAGGGGAGAAATCTGAATAGTATCCTCAGACCCCTTGCCAAATGCCCACTACAGAGCTATCTTGGCAAGGGGCTTCACACGCTTGGACTGCTCTCTTGGATTCTGGAGCAGACCGGGCGTGCTGATGTGTATGTGTCCACGTTCTCAACGTCGGACGCCTTCCTCCGAGGATTCTATAACCTGAGGAAGAAGGATCTCATCGCCCACTCCGTGCTGCTGGCAGACCTGAAGGCCTCGAAGAAAACCGTGAAGCTCTACAGGGAGATGCAGGTGTGCTTCGACAGCGTCTTCCTTACAATGAACCACTCCAAAGTGGTACTCGTGCAAAATGATTCACACTTAGTGTCAGTCATTTCCTCTCAAAACCAGACGTATGGCGACCGTGCGGAATGCACGATCATCACGACGGATCAGGAAGTGTTCCTGCAGCAATACTCAGGATTCAAGGAACTTGTAGATGATAACTCAATTCAACTGAATGGACTATTCTCAGAACTTGCTGGAAGAGATCAGGATGCTAGCCAGCAAACTGACTCCTATTACGGAGATTGGCGTCCTTTTGGATATCCCGATTAACGAGCTGCGGGATGACATAGCAACGGAGGGCAGCCCTGCATGGTCAGCTTTTCACAAAGGATTGGCGCAGACCGCAAAAGAGATGCGTGAAATGGACATGGAACTGGCTAAAGCAGGATCACCTGCAGCAGCAGAAGCACTTCGTACTCATCTAAAACGAATTATGAATGATTTATGAGCGTTCCCGTAGATATAGATAAATACCAGGGCTGGCTTGCACTCGATGAGGACGAGCTGCAGGAGGAGCATGTGCCGGCGCAGGTCATCGCCCGCGTCGTCAGGCTCAGGGCACTGTATACCTACTGGTGCCGCTTCTCCTCTAAATCGACACGTGACATCGTGGAATTCGACATACTCCAGTTCAAAGTAGGGGAATCACAGGCCTATGATGACATGACGATCCTGAAGGTGATAGTTGGAAACCTACAGGAATCGTCGAAGAAGTTCTGGAGATGGCGCATCAACCAGATGCTGGAGGATGACCGCAAGGCAGCCAAGCGTGACGGCGATCACCGGGCAGTGGCTGCCATCGAGAAGAACTTCATCAAGAATAATATGACAGACAAGGAGGATACTCCTGACCTCGCTTATGATAAGATCGTGCCGCTGGAGATCGTTCCGACGGACGATCCTACTGTCATCGGCATTAAGAAGATACCTGACCTCAGAGGCAAGGTTCGCAAGCTGCTGAAGAAATACGACGGTGACATCGAGTATGCTGATTTCGTCGAGTTGCCTCCAACCGATAATAGCGAAGAGAATGGCAGAGAAGCAGAAGGTATATTATAATGATGCGCAGATGTACCCGCTGATGCTGCAGCCCCGCAACCTCATCGGTGTCATGGGGCGTGGTACTGGTAAGGGTATGATCGACGCGACACGTCAGATCCAGGTGTTCCAGCAGATGCCGGGAAGCACCACAGGCTTCGTGTCTCCATCGTATAAGAAATGTCTGACCACCACGCTGCCCTCACTCCTAGTACACTGGGAGCGATGGGGCTTCAAGCGTGATGTTCACTATACCGTCGGTAAGAAGCCATGGAAGGCGTTGAAATGGAAGGATCCCATCTTCACACCTCAGAACTGGGAGAATGTCATCGGGTTCTATAACGGCTCCGTGTGCCAGATCATCACACAGGACCGTGAGGGCGCATCCAATGGTATGTCTCTCGACCATGTGCTGATTGACGAGGCAAAGTTCGTGGACTATGAGAAACTGAAGAATGAGACGTTCCAGACAAACCGAGGCAATGAGATGTTCTTCGAGAAATGTCCGCTGCATCATGGACTCACAATCACCTGCGACATGCCCGTGACGAAAAAGGGCTCATGGTTCCTGCAGTACGAGAAGCTCATGGATAAAGAGCTCATTCAGGTCATCGGTGGGCTGGTGCATTACAGGTGGCTCACCATGCAGCGCATGGAGCAGCATCCGGAACGCTATGAGCATTACCAGCGCGAACTGGCAAGAGTGAACGCACAGCTGGCTTTCTTCCGTAAACAGGCTTACCTGTATGTCGAGAGACCTTCGATATATAACCTGGCAGTGCTCGGAGAGGATTTCATCAAACGCATGAAGCGTGAGCTGCCTCCCCTGGTGTTCGCTACCTCCATCATGTGCAAGCGCATCACCATCGCTCAGGATGGGTTCTATGGATCCATGCGTGAGGATGTCAACCTCTATACTGCTCCTAACAAGTCCAAGCTGTCCCTGTCTGACCTCGGGGACGGTAAGACTTTCGAGAATGACTGCCGGCTGGACGCTGACCTGGACCCGAACTTACCGCTGATGATCGCACTTGACGTTAACAACAATATCAACTGGCTCGTGTGCGGGCAGGTTCATGCCGATGGAAAGCTACGTGTCATCAAGTCGTTCTACGTGACCTATGAGCGCCGTCTGGCAGAGCTGATGGATGACTTCTGCGCCTACTATGAACATCACCGTACCAAACAGGTCATCTTCTTCTTCGACCACACGTTCAAGGGCAACGGCTTCGCTCTCAACCAGAACGACGACTTCTACATCTTCATATCCAACTTCCTGCGCGACCACGGCTGGTTCTGCGAAGAGGTATACATCGGTCGTGCCATGAACCATATCGACAAGCAGCAGCTGATCAACCGTATGTTTGTCGGAAGGGCTACTCATCAGGTGCTTATCAACCGTGATAACAACGAGGCTCTTCTGTTGTCAATAGAGACGGCTGGCGTATATCTGGGTAAGAAGGACAAACGCTCCGAGAAACTGCCTGAGAGTGAAACAGATCCTTTGTATGCCCGTACGGACGGCTCAGATGCCTTCGACACGTTGTGCATCGGTGTGGAGAGGCACCTGCAGGACTTCTATTCAGGCGAGGTGTCCGGGGGCTTCGTCTCATTCTTCGGGCAGTAGGCTCCCTGCGCTCGGTGGTCATCATCTGCATGGCATCATACTTGTTTGGCATGACGGGCTCTGCTGATGAATCGTTTTCTTTTTCTGAATGTAATGGGGTAGGACATCGCGTCTTCCGATCTCATTTTATTTTGGTATGTCATCTCGTAATGGTGGCGCTGGCTTTTGTCACAGCCCCCTATGAGTCATGGCGTACCGCTTCCTGGTAGTTCCCGACATCGGCGTTTTCATATCCCATCCGCTGCTGATCTCCTCTGCCGGGGTTGGTGGCGCAAATTCCCGTGTCTGACGTTGTCATTTCCCTTTTTCTGAGACTTCGACGCTAAAAGTCACCTGCTTTCATCCTTTTTCCTTTGCAAAGGTAGCCCAAGCGTCATCCGTCAAGTACCAGTCACAGGCTCCTTATATCCGCACAAAATTAGCAGCAGCCTTCCGCATTTTCTTCTTAACGGCAAGCCTAAAGAAAATGGGGTATTCCACTAATTTTCCTTGATATTCCTTGTCTTTGCATGACTGTTCCTTGTTGGCTCTTCATTGCACGTAAAAATTACAAAAGCTGGTAACAGCTTCAAAGTTTAACTCAAAAAAAAGAAAATTATGACAACAGTATCTCAGACATCGGAAATTATCTCGCGCCCCTACAACCGCAGCAGAAGAGAACAGCAGCTCTATAAGGTGGTAATAAACGCTGAAGACGGGAACTATCAGGAGTTCGAAATCGAGGCTTCCTCATTATCGGAGGCAGAGGCAAAAGCCAACGAAATCGCCTATCAGGAGATGACGGACATCACCTATGTTGAGATCTACAAAGTCGCTTAAATGTCTAACCCTATAACATTCAGAATCATGGAAAAGAAGAATTTCATCAACGCATCGCTCGTTAAGTCAAACAAGTCAGAAGGTATGGTATGGATGATAACCACAGAGGGCTGGGAGCCTAAGTACTGCAAGAACGCTGCTGCAGCCCTGAAGTACGCCTTCATGCTGAAGAAGTCCACAGGTAACTACCTCTCCAGAAACACCATCGAGGCATTGAAGTTCGCCATCGCCTCACGGAAGAAACAAGTCTCTACTATGTAAACACTCTCAGCCAGTAGGGGCGGCCATCGACCGCTAACAGAAAGGGCCGTGCTCTACTGGCAATTTTCAGAAACCCCTATTATTCACTTCTAATTTCAAAGCATTATGAAAGAGAACAATTCCAACAAGACAAACGGTACTGAGCGTGTCGTATCTCAGTTCACAGAGATGATGGTTAAGACCATCGAGAGCATCCAGCAGGGATGGCGCAAGACGTGGATCACCACTGAGGCATCAGGTCGCCCACTGTCCTTCGCAGGGCGCGAGTACAGCTATATGAACGAGTTCTTCCTGTACATGCACTGCGAGATGATGCAGTTCAGGTATCCGGTGTATATCACAGTGAAGAAGGCTAACCAGCTGGGCGCACACATCAGAAAAGGCGCCAAGAGCGCTCCAGTGCTCTTCTGGAAGATCGACGTGAAGGACGAACACGGTAAGCGCATCTCCATCGATGACTTCAGGAACCTGTCACGAGCCGAACAGGATAAGTGCGAGACGTATCCCGTACTGAAGTACTACAACGTCTTCAACATCGAGGACACGAACCTTCAGGACGTACAGCCTGAAATGGTACGAAAGCTCATCGACAACAACTTCACCGTCCCCGAGCTCAAAGGGACGGATGGCATGTATGCCAATGAGCAGCTGGATGCCATGCTGAAGAATCAGTCATGGGTATGCCCCATCGCCTGCAAGCAGCAGAACGGGGCTTATTATAGCCGCAGCACAGACAGCATCACACTGCCGGAGAAGCAGCAGTTCAACCTAGGCGGATCCGATGAGGACATCTTCGTATCCGGACAGGAGTTCTACTCCACGATGCTTCATGAGATGACGCACTCAACAGGCACTCACGACCGCCTGAACAGGAAGAAAGGCAATGAGTTCGGCGACGACCTCTATGCCAGGGAAGAGCTCGTGGCTGAGCTCACGGCTGCGCTGATGGGGCATCAGCTTGGCTTCAACACGCGTGTTCAGGAGAACAACGCTGCGTACCTGGGCTCCTGGCTCAAGAGCCTGAAGAAGGATCCCAAGTTCCTGGTCAGCCTGCTGGCCGACGTGAACAAAGCTGCCCAGATGATAGGGCAGCACATCAATCAGGAGGCAGCGTAAGGCTGCCTCTTTTCGTTTCACCTAAATGCTTACGGATATGCTGAAGTACGCTATATACGAATACGTCCCACAGAGGAGACTGGAAAGGTCTACCTTCGAGCAAAGGGAGATCCACAGAAGAGTCCTTGACTTCAAGGATGGAAGAAACTACGCTAAGCTATGGGCTGCACGCTCCATGGCTCTGGCTCTGTCCCTCGTAAACCTCAGAGACGTGGCTATCGTATGTATCCCTGCGTCAAGCAGGTACTCGCATATCCGTAGGTATAAGGAGTTCACCCGTCTGCTTTGCAGCATGACTGGCGCCATCAACGGCTTCGACTGGATCGATGTTTTCTCCACACGTGAGAAACGTCACCTCTCCGAGGACAGGTCGAAAATCGACATCATGCAGAACACCAGGATAAGCAGCATCGTCAAAGGCCAGAAGATTCTGGTCATAGACGACGTCTGCACTACCTGCGCTACGGCAGACTATTTCATAGACTGCCTTCGTAGGGCAGGCGCACATGTGTGCATGGCTATGTTCCTGGCCAAGACGCAACAGCGTCGATGGTAACCCCTGAAGGGAGATAGGTAGGCAGGCAAGAGAATGAGGAAGGATATGCAGGTATGCACATTCTCCTCATACACATGCCTACCTGATAGTGTCAGTCCCCACCCCTGACCCCGGCACAATGCGGAATATGTTGGCGATGCCAATATAATCCACATAGAGCCGCCTTAACCGCAAATGTCGTGCCATAGTGCCCGTATTTCGGCGGTGGGGCGCAAAATCACCTAATGCAAATTTTCGTAATAAGTCTTTACATATTCCGCTATCGTTTCAGAGGAAAGTCGAAGGCGAGCGTAGGGCGGTGGGGGGTGTGCTTGCGTTGCAGCCTGGCGTTTTCGGCACGCAAAACCGCTAACTTCCACAGAGCCAGCGGTTTTGCGTGCCGCGGTAGTGGAATTTCTGTGCGAAATCCACTTTTGGGGCTTGTCTGCCTGACTGTAAACGGTCATTCAGCCTGCGTTTTTCTTTTCATTCGTGGCGACTTTCCTGTTTATCGACCTCTAAACTGATATTTTGCTGGATGCTAGACTAAAAGAGTGGAAAGTGGTAAATTTTTCTTCTTTTCTTTGGTTAATCGTATTTTCTTCGTATATTTGCAGCGAAGTATTAGTAATCATTTAGCATTATGAAGAAAATCATTATTGTATTTGTGTTGGCTCTGATGAGCCAGCCTGGGTGGTCAAAAAAGAACAAGCCGAGTTATTTTGAGACTCACGATCCCTCTCCAGACTCGGTGTTAGTTGATTGTTCTCTTTCAAAAGAAAATGGTTTGTATTCCATTACAGCCGTTGACACCTTGGAAGGAAAGTCTGCAGAACAACTGTTTGGGCTTGCAAAAGAGTGGATAGGTCGTACATATAACGACCCCAAAAGCGTGATCAAGTCTGAGAACCCGCCTTCTCAATTAGTTTTTGAGGGGCAATTATGTTCAAACTTGCATGGTAGACTTGAAATTAAATTCAAGGATGGACGAATTCGCTGGAATCTCTATAACATAAATATAAAAGTAGAACCATCGATTGTAAGATATGTCGGTTATTCTAGCAAATCCGTCGAAGAGGTACCAAAGTATTCTATGAATAGAGGAGAAAGAGGTGCTAAATGGCTAATGGCTGATTTATATGCATTCATTACCAACTTTAGAAAAAGTATGGCTTCAAAAGAGGAAGATGACTGGTAAAAGAAAGTATTCTATCAAAATTTGCTAAAATTTTCCCGAATTTCTTTGGAGGTTCGGGATTTTTTTGTACCTTTGCCAACGGTTAAAGAACGATGGTAGTCCATCCGTCAGGGCGCACGTCAGACGCTCAGCTTGTTAAGCCGGGCATTTTTTTTGCCATCAGAGTAGTTACTCGTAACATACTTCTACGGCTGCCTTCTCGTGAACAATTTGCCCTCGGGTGAGTCATCGTTCTTTAACCAACGGGAGGTGCAGCCGTTTCTCTGTCTCCTCGCCAGTGGGGTTCGCTGGCATTGGTTAAAGAACGATGCAATATGCAACAGTTATCACTTCAGTTCGAGGGCTATGCCGACGAGATGCGGCAGCCGGTAGAGGTAAGCGCTACCACACAGCGCGTGATGAATCTCGTGACCAAGGCTATGCCAAAGGTCATCCTCTTCTCTCAGGCAGCAGCTGCTGTCACATTCGGTTTCGGTTTGATGTTTTTGGCAGCAATCATAGGAGGGTAGGCTTATGATACTGAGCGAGTACGAGGCCAAGCGTGCAGAGCTTGACCAGAAGATGAAGGAGATCGGTGAGCGCGAGGCTGAGCACAAGATGGAGCTCTCCATCAAGTATCAGGCAGAGTGCAAGAAGATCCAGTCTCAGATCGGCCAGCTGAAGAAAAAACAGAAGGAGGCCTTGAAGCAGTACCAGAATGACAAGATGTGGTTCCATCGCAAGTATCGGGATGAGAAACACGAGATCACTCAGAAGATGCACATGCTACGCATGGAGTACCTGACAGTCAACGGCATCAAGGAAGGAGGTGATGTATGAGCATCATTAACATGAAGCCTGAGGCCGTGGAGCTGGTGAACCGTCTCTGCGACCCTGGCAACCTCGAAGAGAGGATCATTGCCATTGAAGGTGCAGAAGACCAGCTTCAGAAGATGGCATATGACCAGAGCGAACCGTTGATAGGCTATGACCTCTATGAGATAGCCTTTACTCTCAAGATTTACAGAAAGGAATTACAAGAACTTAAAACACTTTTGGAAAATGGAAAAGCAGAAGGAAGATCTAGTCAGGAACCAGGTGATTGATGCCTACTTCAAGTTCCGCAGCAACCTACCTCAAGAGGGGTATGTTCAGCAGAACAGGTCAACACAGGAGATTCTTGATGACCTAGCAGATATGATCTATCTTACATCTAACGATATCGTGGAGTACTTAGTTCAACACGAGTATGCCCCAACCACAGAGCAAGATGGTACCGTAAAGTGGGCCATCTGGAGAATCATTTAATCACATAGATTGTTTTTTTATTCATTTCGGGCTGCCTGCAGAGATTGCACGCAGCCTTTTTTGTAGTTTTATAATTATAAGGTTAACCTTAACTTTGCACTATGATTACATTGTACACCTCATTTCAGTCTAAGGAATTCTCCTGTCAGGTGCCCGATATCAGATTGGCGATATCGCTGACAAGAGTATTGCTAACCGTCACCGTCACAAAGTCTGGTGATCAGCAAGAGATATACAGCGAATACCTCTATCCTGACCGTAGTGGCGTTATCACCCTGAGCGACATGGATAAGCTCATAGAGCCTTACGCCAACAAGTGGCTGACTTTCGACCTTGCTGTGACTATCAGGGAGGAAAAGGTGACACAAAACAGTGCCGGAAACGAGGTGATTAGCAATACCAGCGAGAGAAGTCTTTCGACGACTGTTGTCAGCTGCAAGGCGAACATCCTGAATAAAACTGCCAGCAGCTGGTGCACTTCCCGTTTCCTTACACTCATGGATGGTGCCAGGACTACCGCCATCGGATGGCTGGAGCGTCTCAGCTATATTGGCAGCGAGGTGCCTACATGCACGGCTTACTATGCAGGAGGAAGCACGCTACAGTGGCGTGTGCCTGTACTCTCGACAGGTGAGGTGACTGTCATCGACACCTCTTCCGAGAATTTCGTCTCTTCAGGCCGTGAGCTGCTGCGCTATGTCATAGTGGCTGGTACCAGGCGAATGATCTATGAGATTGATATGGAAGTGGAGCCGGAGGTGGCTCCAGTTCTTCTCTTCTGGAACTCCTTCGGTGTTCAGGAACTGGCATATTGCACGGGCGAGCTTAAGCAGGTGTCATCCTTTGATCGCAAGCAGGCACGTATCGGTCGCCTGAAAGAGACTTATGACATGGAAGAGAAGGAGAGCTTCAAGGCTGACACGGGTATATTGACGTTCCCGATGGCAAACTGGTGGCGCGAGGTATTGCGCTCTAAGGAAATCTTCGTTTGCAATATTGTCAATGGAACAGTGGATACAGATGGCAAGCCCGTCGTCATTACCTCAGAGAAGATGGAACTGTCGAATGCACCTGATGCATTACCACGCTTCACCTTCGAATACGAGTATGCTGACCGCAATCACAACATTTTCGACGTGAGGGCTGAAGGCCGAATCTTCGACGATACCTTTGACTATACATTTAACTAGATCGATGGAGCAGAAGAAACCAATTCACATGAAGGAGGGGCAGCAGCTGCTGGACGTAGCCCGAGATGCCAGACAGAAAGTTTGGATCACTGCCTGGGACTCACAAGGCAATATCGTCCATTACGACGGATGGCTAGTCAGCAGCTCCAACTGGCGCGGTGGATGGCACCGGCTCACCAATCCCGTGAGCAGGGAAATCAGGACAATTCCTGACATCTTTATGTTTAACATTAACGGACATCCAATATATCTATGAAGAAAGATAGAAAGAACATGATGGTACCGGTTGGTACCAAAGGCGACTATGAGGTGTACCAGATCATGCAGGGATCAATTCAGGATTCCATCGCACTGGAGGCAGAGATTTCCACTCATTACAAGAAGGATACTGATGGCATCTACGGCGCACAGGATGAGACGAACCTTGCCAAGATCACAATCGGAGGCAGGGACTATGAATATGTGCGTTTCGGTGATGATGACCAGGCTCCTTATAGGAATCAGGATCTCATCGAGCAGAACATGGTGATGAGCCAGTGTCAGCATTTCAACATCCTGACATGCTACGGTCAGGGCATCCGCTTCCTGGACCGTGAGACGGGTGAGATGACGCAGGATCCTGAAATCAGACGCTTCTGCCTGACGAATTCCATTCATCGCCTGTGGCTGAGGATGTCGAATGACATCAAGTACCACTTCTTCACGGTGATGGTCATACACCTATCCCGTGACCATAAGCGTATCGTTCAGGTAAGGATGAGAAACGCCTGTGACTGTCGCTTCCCTCTTCGCAACAAGTACGGCTGCATGGAATATGTGATATGCGGTGACTTTAGGGATAACCATCACCATGGAGAGTATGAGGTCATCCCCCTTCTCGATGAGATAGATCCGCTGGACGATCTCCTGTACCGCATGGGGCAGCAGCCGAGCATCTACACGGCAGAGAGAGCAGATAAGCCACAGGACGGAAAGGAATGTAAGTTCGCCATCCTCTGTGTCGTGCCTACACCCGGCTACAGGATCTATCCGATACCTCCTTACACGTCGATATACAAGGATGCTTGGTACGACATCTATCGCCTGATAGGCATCGGCAAGCGTTACATGATAAAGAACACCTCTGCACCTCGTATTCAGGTAGAAGTGCACCGTACCTACTGGGACAACGTCTGCCGTGAGGAGAATATCACCGATCCGAAGAAACGCATCGAGCGTATCAAGAAGGAGAGGGAGGATATCACCAACTTCTGCACGAAACCGGAAAATGCGGGAAAGGCGTGGATCACCAGTTATGACACCACACCTGAAGGAAAGGAGAAAAGGATGGTCCGCGTGTATAACCTCAATGAGGGCAACAAGAAGGAAGGCGGTGACTGGAGCGACGACATGCAGGAGGCATCCAACAGCCTGTGCTTCGCCATGGGCGTACACCCGAATATGGTCGGTGCCGTGCCAGGAAAGGCTCAGATGAACAACTCTGGCTCTGACAAGCGCGAGCTCTTCACACTGAAGCAGGCAATAGAGAAAGCCTTCCATGACGTGATGGAGGTGCCTTTCCACGTGATTTCTTACTTCAACAACTGGCAGGACAGGTTCACATTGGATGTGCCCATGATCCAGCTGACCACTCTGGATGAGAATAAAGACGCTAAAGAGACAACTGTTAACGCTGATAGCAATGGAGATCAATCTGAAAATAACTAAAGAGTCCTTCGAACAGGCGGTGCCTGTGGCAAGGGAGCCGAAAGGAAATATCTTCGCCAAACTGGAGGAGAGAATCAATGCGTGTATAGAGGATATCGCCGACGATCGTCTGGGTGATGTCGGTATTGCTGAGTGTAATGCCCATGAGGATGGGAAACTTGCCAAAACGGTCCTTTCCCTTGCATCGGTGGATGTGTTCCTTCATCAGATGCGAGACCTGGATCTGGTACTTACGGCATCCGGATTCGGTGTAGTATCCACCCAGAATACGGCTCCTGCATCTAAGATGCGTGTGGATGCCTTAGACGGTGAGATGCGCGTGGAGTTGCTCAGACTCAATGATGAGTTGTCGGAGCTCTGCTTCAAACTTGAAGGATGGTACCAGCAGGGACTGGTTGTCATTGAGTCGCTTTTCTGCTTCTTCAAGCTGATGAAACCGTTTGGCGGGTTCCAGTCGCCTCTGGCAAAGGACTGGCAGGATGCTCAGGCCGTGATCCTCTCCACTGACCGTTGGCTGAGGGAGAAGATATCCGATGAGTATATGAATGAGCTCATCGAACAGATGGCGACAAACTCCCTGACTGCTCCCAACAGGGGCATCGTACATCAGATACGGCGTATCATCGGCGTGGCTATGCAGGGCAACAACCAGGCTGTGACGGAATACTACCGCCGGCTGATGAACACGCTGGAAGCGGACACAGAAACCTTCAGCACCTATGCAGGAAGCCTGGCTTATGAGACAAACCACTTCAAGCCCTATGAGAACACAGAAGACTCTGGCGCCTTCCATTTCGTCGGATAGGGTGCTGCACCTGCACTGTCCTGCCTCCTGGGGTGAACTCTCCGGCAGGCAGCTCAGATATGTGCTCACGCTCATTGGAAGCAATATGTACAATGACGTGGAGATACGCACGCTCATGCTGATACGGTTCTGCGAAATCAACGTCATAAAGAAACATACTGAAGGGTTCTGGTCTTGTTCTGTAGTCCTTGACAACGGAAAGACTCACTTCTTCGACCTGCAGACATGGCAGATACAGGATATGATCGGGCAGCTGGAGTTTGTTAATCGTCCGGAGGATATGGATGTGAGGCTGGAGAGCATTCAGGGATTCCAGGCGGTGGACAGACTCCTGCACGGTCTCCCCTTCATCGACTATCTGAATCTGGAGGTCTGCTATCAGGGTTTCCTCAGGACAAAGGGCAGTGACCGTGTAGAGGCGATGGCAAAGATTCTCTACCGTGATAAGGACGGTAACCTGCCTGACCGCATCTCTCTCGATATCGCAGAGCAGACAGGCACACTGTTCTGGTTCTTCAACATCAAGAAAGAGTTCGCACGTGCCTTCCCGAACTTCTTCCGTCCCGTCAGCACCGTGGGCGGAGGCAACTATAGCATCCTCGATGCCATCAACGCCCAGCTGAGGGCGCTCACCGATGGGGACGTGACCAAGGAGAATACTGTTAAACAACTGGACTGCTGGCGGTGCCTGACAGAGCTTGACGCTAAGGCTCGCGAAGCAGAGGAATTCAAACGGAAATATGGAAATAAATAAAGACACCTTCGATGCGATTACCTATCTAAAAGACTTGGCTGATAAGAACAGGTTGGCCAAGGGCAACGGTTTCTTCATTGGAAACTGCTCAGGACCTGACGGACTTGATCAGGTCATGGCAGAATATCGTGACTACGCTAACTTCATACTCATCGACGACACGACAGATGGTAATACCTTCGGCGCAAAACCGGGCTGGTTTGACCGTAAGGTGTATGCCGTATACATCATCGTCGGCTATGACCTTGGCAACGAAGCCATGTACAAAGAGAAACTGGAGCTGGCGCGTACGATCTTCAAACAGCTGCTGTCGCGTATCATTCGTGACAAGGCGTCGATGGCCTTTGGCAAGGCACTCATGTACCTGAATCTGGAAACGGTGTTCAGTCATGAGTATGGCCGCTACTCCTTCAATGGTGCAACGGGGTTGTTCTTCCAAATTCAGAACAACGAGCCGCTGAACCTGGTGTTTGACCCTGATGAGTGGGAGGAGTAAGCCATGGGATACATGAAGAACCTCGCCATCAAGAGGCGTGAATATCGAAGGCTTGGGCACGGTCGTACCCCCCAGCAGGAGGATCGTGAAAGGTATCTCAGGGAATGGACAGAGAATATGAAAACCTATTGGCGTGAGCGTATTGACATGCTGCGCGTCGTCGATACGGGCAGCCTTCGTTCACAGATCGAAGGTGCTTTGATGCTCCAAGGCGCCAACGCAGTAATCACACACTCTTTCCCTGCATACGGAAAATATCAGGATGATGGTACTGGCAGGGAATTCTCTAACGAAGGGTATACTGATTCGTTGGGGCGACACTACGATTCAAAGCGACAGAAAGACGGTACACTTCCGTTCCTCCTGCCTGGTGGTGAGGAATACCGTATGGAGCATGGCCTTGACAAACCAAAGAAGGTAGGTCCGGCATGGGGTGGACGTGTGGCTGGTGGTCATCCTAGACAGCCAAAACCTTGGTTCTGGTCTAAGTACTATGCTTCACGTATGGTTCTCAACGAGTTGGAACAGGAGTATTTCGGACAGCAGTACATGGGTATGTTCACGACGGCCCTCGATGAGGTATTCAAACGTACACGGGTGATGCTGTAGTTTTAGCATGCCACAAGGGGTGTTATCTTTGCATAAAATTCTGATTCATGATAATAGACGAGGATTACAATATACTAGAAGAGTCATTCAGGGCAATCCGTGATGAGCGACGCGTTGCAGCCAATACTGCAAAGCGCATCGGTACGGCTTTTCTGGATCTGCTTCGCATGACTCGTAACGGTGTATTCGATGAGATCATCTTCGAAAGAGTCCTCAATAAACCTAAGTTCCTTGAAGGCCTCATTACCCTTGGTACCATCGTTCTTGGTGAGTATGCTTCTGGTCTGCAGGGTGGCATCATCACGCCTGAGGGTGCTGCAGAACTGAAAGACCTGTGGGTTCGTGAACATGCCAGGCTGGGTGACGGCTCAAAATATTATGATGAAGCGGGTAGGGTTGTTCCTGCCCTGGAAGTGCAGGGTGACTCTACCTTCACCGGGAACCTGTCATCTCCCGAGTTCGTATCTGCCTTCTTCGGCGGTCTAGGCTGGGCTATCCAGAAGAAGGAGGTGGTGAACGCTGCGGGTGTCGTAGAATACAAGTATCATCTTGAAATCGACGATGCTACTATTCGTGGTACGCTTCGCGTATTCGAGCAGATCGTTTCTCAGCTGATGGGCGAGAATGCCAACCGCTATTTCTCCGACATGATGGAGGTGGATCACTACGACAAAAAGTCTGGTCGTGTCTATCTCAAGACGAAAGGAGGAAAGCTCTACAACCCGTTCCGTGAGGGTGACATCATCCGTGTGCAACAGTACAACGACGATCCGTCTGAGTCCAACGACTGGTATGTGACGAAAGCCTACGAGCTGCGTATCACAGCTGCCGGTCTCGGTAACAAGAATGATGAGGAACGCCTTGACTGGGTTGAGTTCGAGAACTTCTCGACAACTATGGAGCACGGCACGGCAGACACGCTCATCATGGAGGATGACACATTTGTTCGCTGGGATAACGACATCGATCCAAAACGTAAAGGCCTGGTGAGCATCATGGCCATTGGCGAGAATACTCCTTACATGGACATCCTCTATGGTCAGAAGACAGATCCGCAGCACGCCCTGAAAGGACGAATCGGAAATCTGTCTGGCATCCACACCCAGCTGTTCGGATGGCTGGAGGGCTTTGGCGCTTACATCAACAACCTGTATGGCGTCGGTAAGTTCTTCAACTTCCAGACAGGTGAGAGCCTGACGGCATCCATGCAGATGACAAGGGAACTGTTCAAGCGTGTCTATACCGAGACAATATACAACATAAGCGAGGAAGACAACTTCATCGAGAACGGTTTCTTCCAGCACGGTCTTGAAGGCTGGAATAAGTGTGCCGCAGATGGTTCTGCTGCTCCTGGCGACACGAGCACAGAGATGCTAGGCATCAATGAAGGGAATGGCGCAGAGCCTATCCTGATCAATGGAGCCCCTCTGTCTGTTAACAACAAGCTGACTGCCAAGGTGGAGGATATGGACGGCTGCCGTGTGCTGCACCTGTACGGTATGGGCGTTTCTCAGAACTTCTCGCTCATCAAGGCGAATGGTACCCATGAGGTGATGGACTCTTCTGACCCGTTCAGCTACGCGTCCCACTCAGTGCCAGATAAGCTGTACATGGCAGTAAGGATCCTGCCTGTGACCGCTGGCCGTCTCATCGTGAGGTTTGTCAAATCCGACAGAACATACACTGGATGGGAGCGTGATATTGACAACGCTATCGACTGGAAACTTTACCAGGCCACTGACAACAGTGATCTTCCTTGGACTTATACTGGAAACGGCAAACTGGTAGTCAGCTATACGGGTGAGTGCTATATCCGCTTTGTGGCTCTTACCACTAATGCGGTGGCAAACACATGGGAGCAGTATTCCACAAAGTTTGAGCAGAACGCACGGCATATCACCATCAGCGCCAGCAAGCAGGCTTCCGATCTGACTGAGGCCGTGGCTAGCATCAATATCAAGTTTGACAATATCACAACGACTGTCACCAACAACAAGACGGCGGCTGATAGAGCATTGGCCAATCTGACTTCTGACCTCAATTCAGAAGTCTCAGCAAGGAAAAGCCTGGAACAGACCTATCATGCAACATGGGTCTATCAGAACGACCATCTCCTGTCACTGATGGCCGGTGAGTTCAATAATGACGGTAAAATCAAGGGCTACGCTGACCTTAAGGTACAGGTGAATGGTATAAGTACAACTGTCACAAACAACAAGACGGCTGCTGACAATGCCATATCCAATATCAATGGCAGTCTTGGTAGTCTGTGGGATTATGCCGATGCCATCGACCGTGAGCAGGGTAACAGTGCCACTTGGATTAACCAGAATAAAAACAAATGGGAAGCTGTGGCCGCTTCCTTCGACGGCAGCGGTAATGTGACTGCTGCAGGAAAGGTGGGGCTGTATGTCAGCAACAAACTCAGTACGTTCACCGTCGATGCTGATAAGATCAACTTCAAGACGGGTAATTTTACTATCAAGAACAAGGATGGCCAGACAACTCTCGCTCTTGATTCTGACGGCAATCTTACTATTTTAGGTACCATTAATGGCGGAAACATCACTGGCAATATAGGCATCGGTTCTGGAACAAATAAGTTATATATAGAGCCAACTGATTTGGGTGCTAGACTTGTTGGTAAAACAGGCAACACAGAAGTTTTGAATTTAGGCTTCTGGACAGTCAATGGTGAAACAAGATGTGGTCTTAGATATTCTACTTCTGCTTATTATGAAAAAGACTATTTCAAAATAAGTGGCTCTGGAGGCAATATAACGGGGTATTGTGATGATGGCATAAGAATCTCACACCAGGATAATTATGGTACAGTATCATTCGGATTAAGTTCTGCACACAAGGTTTATATAGGTTCAAGTTATATATCACAATGGCCGACGTCTGCGAGCTCTGTTAATGTTGGCCAAGTATATCTTGATGGTGATGTTTTAAAAGTAAGGAGGTCATGATGAAACCAAAGAAAATCTACAGCAAGTTCATCCCTGCTAAAGGGTACATCTCCATTCTGATTCTATTCTGGATGGTAATTAGGGAAGAATATCGTAACAGGCTACCGTGGTTCGCAGAGATCCACGAGGGGATTCATCTTCAGCAGTTGGTTGAAATGCTCATGCTAGGTATTGGCATCTTCACACTGATGATTGAAGAAGGCTGTGGCTGGTGGTCGATTCTGTCGCTCTTCCTGTTCTATCTCTGGTACGTGGTAGAGTTCATCGTGAAACTGGCTCTTACCTTCTCGTGGAGAAAGGCTTACATGTCCATCTCTTTTGAACAGGAGGCTTTCGGCAACCATCTGGAGAAAAATTATCTTGAAAGACGTCCTGCCTTCGCCTGGGTGAAGTATATTTTCAAACTCAACAATAGATACGCATGAATAAGAAAGAAAAGAAAGATCCGGTGAAGGTATATGACTTCACCAAGTGCCAGGAGGAAGTAAGTATCGGTGTGTTCGTTGAAAGCGACCTGTCGAAGACACTGGCAAACTACATCTATCAGCACACTACAGACATCGAATCTGCAGAGTTCGCACGCGAGATATATCATAAAGGAAAGATCGTGATGGACGATAAAACGCGTGATATCATGATTAAGAACATAGGGAATGCTGATATGCTGATATCGCAGAAGCAGGCTTTGTTGGAAATCCTGAAGAAGTAAACTTAGTATTAACTTAAAAGTGAAACATTATGGCAAAGATCGAATTGCAAGAGACTCCCAGCTACCTGAAGGGTAACTTCGAGCCGGTGGAACTGGAAGACGGTACCATCGTCAACATGGACTATGTCGTGGAAGGTGAGAAGAAAACCATGAACGGCAAAGCCTTAAAGGACGGTAAGGAAGTGGCACTGTTCCGTGTCAACCCGGACGGAAACCGCCTGTTTATCCAAGTGCAGCCTCTCGACGGCGTATCGATAGACACTGCTGCTGACATTGCAGAGACTTTCGTGGAGGGAATCAGACATCTGTTTAACAAGGAGTAAATCAATCAAGTGATGGAGTACACTCAGAACGAGATGCTCAGGCAGATCTTCGATGAGCACTGGCAGGAGTTCTGCGACTACTGGGCAGCAAAGACCAGGGATGCATCTCAGATCGAGACGGTATCCTTTGACCAGGAGCGTCATACGGGCGTGCTCATGAGACTGGAATGGCAGGGCCTGAAGAAGATCGTGGTCGTAACACCTCAGGACCTTCTGGCGGGACTGGCTCAGCTGAACGAGGAACTTCGCCAGAGATGTATCGAGGGCGCTCAGACCGCTGAAAATGCTGCCGAATATGCAGAGGACCAAGGTGACTATGCCAAGAACCAAGGTGACCGCATCGACGCACTCATCGAGGAGATCACCTCGTTAAAGGCTATCGTCGAACAACAGGGCAATACCGCTGAGGAGCAAGGCATTGCAGCTCAGGAACTGAAAGAGCAGGTAGAGGATTGGTACTCGCCATTCAAGTCTGGCGCTGAGTCTTGGTATGATGGTATTGTCACTGCCTGGAACAGTTGGTTCTCCGAAACGAAGGCTGCATGGACGGAATGGTTCAACGCCAGAAAGTCTGAATGGAACCTGTGGTTCCAGGGTGTCATGGATGACTGGAGCACATGGTTCACCACGACGGATGAGTCAAAGGATCAGCTCTTTTCTAACATCCGCGATACGTGGGATGACATGTCTATGATGTTCAGCTGGCCTGTCTGGAACCCTCAGACTACATACCTCCGCAACAAGGCTGTAAAGGATGCTCAAGGTAACTGGTGGGTGTCGTTGAAGTCATCCGTCGAGGAGCCAAACATCAACCATCCACTGCCTGGGTTTGACGACAATGGCGAACCCGTTGCATCCGAATGGTGGCGTCTGTGGATTGACTGGCAGCATCCCATGGCTCAGCTGCTGGCTGCCATCGCCCAGGCTGTAGAGTCTGCAGAGAATGCCGACGCGAAGGCTGAGCGTGCTGAAAATGCTGCCATCCGTGCAGAAGAGGTTGACGTTATAGAGCAAGAGAATAGGATTTTGGCACTAGAGGAAACCGTTGGCGGTATTACAGACGAGGACCTCGTGCAGATCCGTGAATCCATCTCCAGTCTGCAGTCGCTCATAGGTGCTGATGTTGACGGCAACATCAACAAGTTCAACGAGATCGTGGCCTTCCTCTCTGGAGTGGAGGATACCGAGACGCTGGCTGGTATGTTGCAGGATATCGCCACACAGCTGGCAGGAAAGCAGGCTGCTGGTGACTACGCAACTAACGACCGTGTTGACGAGATCGAGACAAAGATGATGAAGTATGCCGTTCCCCGCTTCGAGGGTGATTCCCTTGTGTTCCCTGCAGAGAACGGTGCCCACTTCGAGGATGACGAACTTATTTTAACAGTATAGTATTATGGCAAAGAAACAAAAACTCATTGATCTGACAGGTGCCCCATTTATTGTGGAGCTCCATGACGACGGCAAATGGTATGTCATCGGTGTGAAGGTACGCAAACGTCAGTTCCTGTTCGAGTCCACAGGACTTCCCGTGGATATCGTGGATAAGATCTCCGGTACTGCTGGAGACGGAAAGATAAACGGCATCAAGGAATTGGAAAATTTCCTTGAAGGCACGGAAGAGAACACTAAGCTGCAGGATATGGTTCCTGACGGGTATGCCACTGACGATGATATGAATGACGCATGGCAGCAGGCCCTGGAGGAAGCGAAACATGCAGCAGCAAAGGAATAACAGGTAAAACTGTTTGTTTTAGTTATTTATTATTGTTTAATTTTTTAATTTTTGTACTACAATGGCAAAATTTAAAGGTGCGAAGTGGGCGCAGATTCTCACACTCATGGCAGCTATCGCTGCAAGTATCGTATCAGAGGTGGCTTCAGCAAAGTCTTATGCTGACGGCCTGGTATCGGCTATCGCTGCCGGTGACGTGGCATTCTCCTCTAGTAATTTCACGTCTGACAACGTCGGCGGTGCTCTTGAAGAGCTGTTCACCAGCGTAGGCAACGTTAACACCAACGCTGCAGTCAGCATCTCTACCTCTACCACTACCAGTGGCATGCTCCGTAGTTACACCTTCACGCAGGGTGGTACCGCCATCGGAACAATCGACATTCCGAAGGACTACGTGAACAACATCATCGGTATCGTGTCTCAGGACGGAAGCGGTAACTCAGGTATCTTCCTGAAGGTTAACACGGCTCCTACTGGTGCTGACGCTCCCGTTTACGAGTACGTTGACGTATCTGGTCTTGTTGAGTATGTCACCTCTGGTTCACAGGCCGGCGACATGATCTTCGTGACTGTTGACCCCAACACTCACCAGGTAACGGCTACCATCACCGACGGTACGATCACCAAGGCAAAGCTCGTGACTGCAATCCAGAACTCTCTGGACAAGGCTGACTCTGCTTACCAGAAGCCTGAAGGTGGTATCCCTGCATCGGATATGGCTGCTGCCGTGCAGACATCCCTGGGCAAGGCCGACAGCGCTCTCCAGGATGCTGACTTCGAGTGGGCTTCCGACAGTGAGATCAACACGGCTTGGGCTAGTGCTCTTGCTGCAGCTAAGACTCCTGCCAATTCAGGTGAGTAATCGCTAAGAATCCGGATGGAGGTCGCCCATCAGGGCCCTCCATCCATCTTTCCACTCAAAATTAGGCAATACATATGACTAAGAAAAAGGGAGTTAAATGGGCACAGATGCAGACCTTTATGGCTGCGGTGGCACAGTCGCTGGTAGAAGAGATCTCCGGCGGTTCGGTTCCTGGATCATATCAGAACCCGCACTTTGACGGTGACGCTCTGGTATTCCCAGCCCAGAACGATGCGCACTTTGACGGTGACGCACTAGTATTGACATCATAATATTAATATAATATGTTACAAGAAAATGAAATAACAAGAAAAGCGGTCACTCCTGGCGGAACGAAATGGTACCGTGATCAGGAGACTCGTGACATCGTTGACGGTCACACAACCCAGATGGCTGGGATGAGCTCGGACCTCAGCGACATCAAGACGGCGCTGAACTATCCCGCTGGTACCATCACTTGGTTCGGATGGAGAAAGCCCGTCAACAGCTCTAATCCTGAAGGCGAGCCTGTAGGAAACCTCCTTCGACTGGCCCGTATGCAGAACATCCTGAAACTCGGTGGATACATGGTCAAGAACGACCACACACGAAAGAAACTATCTCCTTCAGACCACCGCTACTATGAGGAGGACGGCGCTGCCGTTGTGTTCACTGGCGCTGACGGTCATTATCACTGGGGATGGGGCGTAGACATGTGGTACGGCTCATGGATTGAGGACGGCTTCGAGTATGAGGTGTTCGACGACCGTGAGATCCCTGGCCACCCATGCGTTAAGATTCCCATTGGCTCTGTCTCTGCTGCCGGACGCTGCGCCATCGACCGCACGAACCTCCAGCTCGTGGACTATATCTCTTTCGATGCAAGATATCGCGGAGGTCAGAATGAATCTGCTAAGGACAATCAGTGGAATTCAGGCCTTGGCAAGGCTGTTACGAACATACCTGTCGGAACGCTTGCAGCTTACGCACGTAAAAACGGCAGCCTGTGGTTCGCCAACGAGCGTGTGGCCATCTTTATTGTAGGTGCCCTGATGCGCGTGTACTTCCACAACGCAAACATCCAGGCCGACTTCGTTCCCGGTGTTGATGAGAGAGGCTTGCATCATGGCGGTCTTGGCATGGGTATTGACTACAATAATGATGTTGAGTGGTCATCTCGTGTCACACCATATTGGAATCAGGATGCTGGTATTGAGAAGGGTGACTTCACAGGCATCTTCTCCATCACTATCACTAAGAGCGACGGGACAAATGCAACCATCGGCAACATCCCTTGCTTCATGGGACTGAAGAACTGGTATAAGTCACTGTGGACGATGGAGGAGGATACGCTTCTCGTATGCAACTCCAATAAGACACAGTCCATGTACGTCAAGAAGGTTATCGACGGCCAGGCTATCGACATGTCTACTGTCAGCGGCCTGCAACTGGCTGCCACCTGTCCTGCTCATGCGAGCGGTTCGTGGTCAGGAATCAAGAAGACCAGCAAGGCCTATCTGTGTGGTGCTCCGACGGAGGATCAGGGTACGAACGACACGTATATGTGTGACAGTTACTACAATCCTGCTGCTACAGACGGCTCGTTGCGTGGTGCGGTTCGTTTGGGCGTCTTCAGCCAT
>Ga0256405_10003178_pt1 | contig 34873 bp, 51 predicted proteins | sample RumenRJG_02DNA_FD_189096 | JGI IMG/M metagenome (GOLD analysis project Ga0256405, IMG submission 189096) | Bovine rumen microbial communities from Lethbridge, Alberta, Canada - RJG_02 | ecosystem: Host-associated > Mammals > Digestive system > Stomach > Rumen | place: Canada: Alberta...
GATGCGTCATAGAATTTTGAAGTTGACAGTAACTCGCGTAACTGCTCTTCGGTTACGCCGTCTTTCTCCATAAGGGTACGCAGTTCACCTTTAACAGGTGTACCGGAACTGCTGAAAATAGAGGCTATATTTTCATAGTTAAGATCGAGGCAGTCTGCAAGGCCGTGACGATTTTTAGCGTCCCAGCATGGATGATGCGTGGTATAAATCACACGCTTGCCGCCCTGTGCCTTATTGGCACCTTCCGTTGCCACAATCATGGTTTTATAGTTGATAAAAAGGACAGCATCCGCCCACTCTTTAACTAGTGGTGCAGATTGTTTAGTTAATTTCAACTCCCATCTGTCAAATTGTCCGGCCTCATCTGGTAACTCCTGCTTACGCATCTTTGCATGAGCGGTCAAAATGACATTTTTGCCACTGGCAATTACTTCATCCAACGCACTTAAAAAACGTTCTATTTCCTCAGCAAGATAGGTGTAACCCTTGCCATATCCAAAAGACTCAATGCTAGGTTGTTTGAATCGTTTGCAGATATAATCACTTGCCAATTGTTCAGCCCAATCAATAGTGTCTATAACCAAAGTCTTGCAGCAGTCTTCTTTTGCTACGTCTTTAATAGTAGCAAGTAAAGACTCCCAGTCTTTCTCACACTCAATACGAGCCACATTTAAATGAGCGGTGCCGCCCTCGGTATCAATAAATAAAGGTTCTGGGGCCTCAGATGCTAGAGTGGTCTTGCCGATACCCTCTGGGCCATACATCACCACTTTTTGAGGGCGTGTGATGATACCTCTTGTTACTTTTATAGCCATTTGTTAAAATTCTCCTAGAATAAGTTACTATTTAGGGCCTAGTTCTTTATTGCTACTAGGCTTTCTTTTCCTTGTACTTTGGCGATATATTCACCAATTAGCTCTTCTGTTTTCTTCTTGCCCAACTCCTTCTCAATGCTAGTTAATGTTTTTAATTTCGTGGTTGTTTCATAGGGCTCAATGTTGATGCTATTAAGCATCTTTGCCACTGCTTCCTCATTGATGATTTTTCTTGTTGACCTGGCAGAGAGTTTAAAGCCCTGCCACTCTTTGCCGGCTTTAGCGCAATTAAGTGCATATTCGTCAACTTTCTTGAGCCAGTCCATAAGGGCGGATTCTTTAAGCAGAATGTTGTTAATTTCTTCATCTGTGAGACTTGTACAATCATCGCCTTTTTCAAAGGTAGCAATAATTTCATTAAACTGTTCCTGATGCGCCCGGCATTTAACAATGTTTCGACACCACCGACACCAAGCCCCACAGTTATATACACCTCCGGACATCGCTTCTTCAGCCTTGACTTTAAACATTTTGGCAGATTCTATAAGGTCATCACGACTTATTTCAAAGGTGCTTATGTTGTTTTTGTTGGGTTGAATAATGCTTAATTCAATATTTTCAATGTCACTTGTTATCAAGTCGAAGGTATCCAGTGCTCCCAGTGCATACAACTCTAATTGTGTGTTTTTCTTAGCACTGACAAAATTAACTCCGTTCTTGTAATCAACAATATGCATAGTCTTATCATTAATGATGATGCAGTCAGCAGTACCGAAAGAATTAGGCGCAGTGTAGTTGGAATAATCAACTTTTTTCTCCACCAGAACAATCGATCCCTGCTCAATATGGCTTTTAATAAAGTCACAGTAGAGTTGAGCGTTTTCCTCATCTATAGCGTCATAGATGTATTGAGGACGTTCAGCTTCCTGATGTAAAACTTCGGTCAGTACCTTATAAGCGCATAATTCATGCACTTCAGTGCCCTTTTGTGCTGCCTCACCGGCATTGTCTGGCAGGTCTTTGCAAGCAAGCACTGAGGCAGTACAATTTAGCCATCTATGCGATGCACTAGCGCTTAATAGTGCATGCTCTGTTTCTTCCGTCATTTTTTCTCCCTCTTAAAATGGTATTAAATCGTTACTTCCCAGAAATTCTAAGCAGTCAACGTAAATATTTTGATAATCCTTGACCTCAGCATTTTTAAGATTCGGTGCGTTGTACTTTTTGAGAGTCTTCAAGCAAAACTGCTTACCCCCATCGCCAAATTCCTTCATAATGAACTTAAAAGTTTCACTGAGTTTTGCTAAATCCACGTCTGAAACTACACCAAAACAAGCGAGTTTCTGTTGGATTCTGTCTGCCATTCTGCGCATTTCCTCACATTCTGAAACAATGTTTTTTAATGCGATTGTTTTTTCTAGGTCACTTAGTGATTCTTGCTTAACCATTTACGCCTCCTGTGGAAATCCGGCCTGAAACCATTCGACCGGAAACTCTTTCTTAAATAAAATTGCCCAACTGCGAGGAATCCCCGCTCTGTTCCAATAACTGACGTTTTGTGGTTTGATGCCAGCCAGTTGAATCAGTTTCTGTGGACCAACTTTGCCGATGAAATCTCTTGAACAAGATATATATTCAGCAGAATGTTTTTCGATTTTTGCCATTCAATTCCCTCCCTGTTATAAAATAGATTTTAAAGCAATTATAAAATATGTTTTGTGAAAAAGCAATGGATTATTTCTAAAATTAATAAAAAGGATTTTAAATTGTGACGAATATTAGAGAAAAAACCTGCATTCTTGGACGTGCTATTGAGTATTACTCCAATAATGTGATTCTCATATCAAAAATAAAATAGTTTTAACAAAAAATAAAAAATATTTGTTGCCAGAAGATAAAATCTATTTTATCATTAGTGTTAACAGCAATAAAACAAATTTGGCTAAAACAAAGGAGACTTAAAAAAATGAAAAAAATATCTTTAAACAATGGCTGTAGTTTTAAGAGTTACAACGATCTGTCGGTAGATGATATTGATTATGTAAATGAGGACTGGGATAACATCGTATCATTCATGGACGATGATGCAAGAGAAGAGGTGCATAGCGAACTTGCTCCGTGCAGCGAGCTGGAATTTTTAAAGCGTTATCTCGAAATTGCAAAAACTGATTTGGTTATTGGTTAAAAGGAGAACTTAAAATGTATTACTTTTATAATTACCGCAAAAACGAAGTTGGATACTATCTTGATTTAGTAGATGCTCTGCATGGAGAACCAAAAGACATTGAGCATTTTAACAAACTAGCCACAGAAGAGGAAAAAATAATATACTGTGAGGATGTCAACATTAACTGTTACATCTCAAATAATAAAGATGATTTGTTAGACATTATGGGGGATATGGAAGTCGATAATTTTCAGGCATTAAAGCAAGAGCTGTTAAGTTTCTAAGAAAAAAAATAAAATAAAAAAAAACTTAAGACATAGGGATAAAGAAATCTTTATACCACACTGAGACAGAGGAGAAAAATATGTCTGGATATTTAAATTTTTTCGCAGGTGATTACACGGGAAAACACACTCTCTGGCGCAATTTTAAAGGCAAAGATTTGCTAGGACCGGGCAAAAAATTAAAACTGGCCGACATTGCTGAGTTTGAAGTAATCACAGAGGAAAGTGTTAAAAAGACTGGTGGTACTTTAGGCACAGCAGCAGTAGGTGGTTTGCTGTTTGGCGGAGCCGGTGCGGTTGTAGGCGCATTAGCTGGGGGCAACAAAAATGAAAGTGTTGTAGAAATCAGATGTTTTGACGGCACAAAAGGATTAGCAAGAGCTGATTCTGAGATGATGGATATTTTGAGAAAAGTAATTTTTGAAAGAAATATGGATCGCCCAAACCCTGAGAAAAAAACATCTTCGAAAAGTAAGTGGATAGCGTTCTTTTTATGCCTGATTTTGGGCGTTTTCGGCGCACATAAATTTTATGAAGGGCGTGTTTGGTGGGGAATTCTGTATCTCTGTACTTACGGTCTGTTGTGTGTCGGAATAATTGTAGATTTAATCGCAATTTTGCTAAAACCTAACCCATACTCGATCAAATAATTTGTTTTAAGGAGAAAATAACATGTACACCATAACTTACGCAGACAACGACGAAGTACTTATGACAACTGCCGATAGTGAAAGCCTAATCGCCCACGCTATTGGGCAATTACTGAACGGCAGAGCGATTGACCATGGCGAAGTAAGCGTATTTAACACTGAAACTCATGACCTCATGGGCATTTTGAAAGCAAAGACAGCGGTCGACAAGGTCGCAAAGATGTGCTACGAGTACCGCCAGAGGATGTGCTCTTTCAACCCAACTTTTGAGGGCTAGTTATGGATGATTTTCCTACATGGTCAGAATCCGGAATGGAATATGAGTTTGAGAGACAGATGAATGAGGATTTAGACGGTGATTAACAAAATCTTTGTGAGCATAGCAGTTGTAGCCCTCTTCTTTTGGGTTATCGAGACAATCAGCACAATCTAGGAGAGCATATGGAAAGTTTTTACGAAAAGGCAGAGAGATTGGCCGGATTTTATAAAGGGTTACAAGCCAATTATTTGGCCGAATCCAACAAGCGTGAAGGTCATCTTAGAGATTTTTACTTCAGACTCTATCACGACGCTGTTTTTGTGACTGAAGCTATCTGGGCTTTAGCAGAAGTAAGAAAAGAACTGCAGAAAGAGACCCCAGACATTGAAAAATTACGCACTTTAGTGCGATGGGATGAGGAGTAAGAAATGCCAACCCAAGTTCACATGGATAAGTTCGACTTTCACTTGACAGTTCAAAAACAGGCAGAAAAGTTTAGGGATGCTATTGGTGCCCCAAAGGGTCGAGGTGTGCGTATAAGTTGGCCTGCATTTATAAACGTTGCTTTTGACTTTGGCCCCGACGTTCCCAGTGATGATGACGACTGCATCAGACTTAATCTTAACTCGTGGAAGATGCAGGGCAAGTTCATTGACAAATTAAACCCCCACGCGTTAGAGGATTATGAAAAATTGGTGGGTGCTGAGAAGTCAAAAGACAAGCCTAAAAAATTAAAGGCTAAAATTGTCAAAGTGGTTGAGGCTAAAGAAGTTAAGGCAGATATTCAGGAGGCCAAAGCAAACGACCCTATCAACCCTAACCACTACAAGCAAGGTAAGGTGGAGTGCATAGACTGCATCGAGTCTGCTACCTCGAGTCTTACAGGTTTTGAGGGTTTTTGCACGGGGAACGCTATCAAGTACTTGTACCGGTGGAAACAGAAGGGCGGAAAGCAAGATCTTGAAAAAGCGCGTTGGTATATCAATCGGATGTTGAGGGAAAAATCATGTTAGAAAATTATGACAGTGATGTCGACTATTATAAGGATTGGGAACGTAGATTATCTGAAAGTGAGGACTGCGACGACAGAGAGCCGGAAGAACCGGCAGAAGATTATCGGCCCGCACAGGACAGGAACTATCCAAGCAATGACGTGAGGTGGTGAGAGTGCTAATCAACAATTTAATTTATCAATTGGACGAGGGAGCCTTTGAACCCCTCAAAAGTCGCCCCCACGATGCCGGCTTTGACCTTGCAAGCCGAGAGGATGTTTTTTTAGAGCCGGAGCGGGTCTACAAGTTTGACACCGGAGTGCATTTCCACATTCCGGAAGGCTATGCTGGTTTCATCTTGCCACGGTCGGGTATGTCAATTAGTGGCGTACAATCGGTCACAGGAGTAATTGACTGCAACTATACAGGCTCAGTGTGTGTGCTCTTGTGGAGACACAAGGCATCACATAACGTTAAGATTTTCAGAGGGCAACGCATAGCACAGATTGTTATCTATGCTGTGCCTAACTGGCAGTTGGTGAGGGGTGAGGTGCAAGACTTGCACGCTGAGAGGGGCGAACAGGGATTTGGGAGTAGTGGACTATGAAAGAAGTAATTTTAGCCACAATCATAGGACTTTTTCTGATTGTGCTTATTAACTGGATGGTAAATATATGATGCTGTATAAGTGCGTGTGGAGTGTCAAACCACTCAGAAAACTCACAAATTTGCGGAGGAGGGAAGATGCAAAAATACATAGAACTTTTTAAGCAGAAATACAAAGGGGTTAAGTCATTGAAAGAAATCATCTCAATCTCTGAGCATGAACTTAAATACCAGACACAGAAATTAAAAGGTGAAGAGCGTAGGAAGAGGAGAAAAAATGCCAAAGCCAATTAAGTCACAGGAGGCTCACGATAACCGTTTTAATGCCGACAAAGAGAATTTTATGCGGAAATACGGGGGAATGAACTTAGAGGAAATTGCCGAATGTGGAAAAGTGCGAGGGTGTACAGTTGAGTATTGCAAGGAGTATGCAAAAGGCGGACTAAAGACGCACAAAGAATTGTACAAAATTAAGAATGATGGCAAAACACTTGAAGAGATTGCGCAAAGCAGTAAGCGGATACTAAGTAGAGACAAGTGGGGGAGGAAGAAATGAGCAATTTATTTGACAAAAAAGACGTATTCAGTTGGAGCAACTGTGAAGAAGCAAAAAAACACATAGGGGATGAAGGATATTTTTGTGACACTTATCATGAAAGTTTGGCTGCGTGGCATAAAGGACTCTTGCAAGACGTAGACCAGTCTATGCCGGTTGACTGTATCTTTGAAAGAGTATAAGAATAGCACAGGATTAAAAAAATGACACTAAAAGAATACACGACCACAGACTTAGTCAACTGTTTTAATGCGGAAGAGATTTGTTTTGTCGTAAAACAAGCCCCTGATTTAGGAGATGAACTTGCCACTGTAACAGACGACTTGGAAGAAGCAAAAAGAATAGCGGAGGAGAAAGGCTATCAAATTTATATTTATAAGAAGAAGTTTGCAAAAGATTGTTTTGATGCTGATTGGATTTTCGACAGAATGATCGATGATTTAGAGTCAGAAGGTTTTGATTTTGATTATTCTAAAGTAGATAAAGAAGAGTTTAAACGCATTACGGAAGAATGGTTTAACAAAGTTGTGGGGAATTCGTGGTTTGCTTATGGATTGTTGGGAGTATTGAAGGGTCAAATACCCCACGCCTAAAGGCGGGGGTATCCACCGCGCAGAACTGATGAAAATTAAAGTTGCAGCGGTAGTTTATATCTAAGAGGTAGAGAATGTGTAGAGAAGAACCCAAAACAGGTGAAGTATGGAGACACTTTAAGGGAAAACATTACAAAATCATTTGTATCGGACATCACTCAGAAACTAAAGAGAAAATGGTTGTATACGGTTGGTGTTACAAAACAGATAAAGGTTATAAATTATATTCTGAACATGAACCATGTATTAGACCACTTGATATATTTATGTCTGAGGTTGACCATGAGAAATATCCTGATGTGAAACAAAAGTATAGGTTTGAGAAGGTGGCAGAATAGAAACTAAATGTGTGAGTATAATCACATAATTAAGCAAATAACACTTGCGATCAAGCAAAGTGCATATGCTTAACCCTGTCTTGCACCTCGGCACGCTTGGCATTGTTGAAGCGGTCGAGAGTGCCGACAAGATAGCCGGTCACCCTGCGAATACGCTCAAATTTCACACCCACACCCACGAGCCCCTGGGCGTTTGGTTTCAGTCTGGTCTGCATTTTCTGTACTCCTCGGGCAGTTGTCCCCGTCTTTTTTCAGTGATATATGATTGTAAGCAGTGCTCCTTCTCGATGGGCCAAAAAATAAAGTCTATCGTTTTCTTGAGCACCACACCCCACCACCGACCATGAATATAGTTGCGATAAGCCATGGCGCTTATAGTCTCATCGCAGTAGCCTCCGAAGATGGCGTTTATCAGTTGGTCGATGGCTATTAACAAGTTTTTAAAGTATCGTTTCATCTGCCGGCGCCCATATACTTGCGGATAATGTGGTCAGTTAAAGCCTCCGCCTTTAGGCGTGTATTTGACTTGCTAAAATCCATCATCTCAAATTTGATTTTAATCGCTTCAACTTCTGCTTTAGATTTGCAGGCGTCGATTTGTGACTCATAGCTAAATTTTTGTTGGTACAGATTGAGACCATTTGCTATATGCTCCTTTAACATGGTCTCCAGATGGTCTTTCGTGACTTTTTGAAAAATGTTATCGTAGTCACGATATTGCACAGGAAAAGCCGGTGAGAACTGGATTAAATCCTCGATATTAGAGCGTGTCCGGCGGTCACCGTTTACCCTAAAACCTAGAGAGGAGGTAAAGTACATATCTTTGTTGAGATTATCCTCAAATTTGGCGGTTACTTGCGCTAGTTCTTCAAGTTTAAGCTCTTTTGCCTCTTCTAGCGTTGCAGGCGGTGGGTTTCTACGATTATTCTGCTTGTCAAGAAGTTCATCTACTTTAGATAATGCATCTAGCCCTATTTCTTCAAACGGGTCACTATCTACATGCTCATCATCAATAATAATTTCGCTTGATAGAAAGTTATGTTGCATATTTCTAATGTTACTAAAATCACATTCTTGATAATCAGAATAGAAATTGCTGAGTGTATCGGTATAACACTTATCATCTAGATGAACTACAACATTGTCATAAGTGACATCAACCATAAATAATTTTGTTTTCATCTTTATTTTTCCTTAATTAAGCAACACGTTTCCACATGTACACCGCCAAGTATGGTGGGGTATTGTTATGTGCATTCCCTGAACCGTTATTATCAACTGTGATAGTGTGGGAGTGATCACCATTTGAGGAAGTTGCACCTGACCAATGACGTGAGGCGTAGAAGTCAGCATTTGCTTGCACATTTGCGTCATCATGACCTAGCCAGCCAACAGATTCTCTCCTTACCTGAACTGCACCTTGGGTGTTATTAGATTCACACCAAAACCTTTCCCATGCTCCGTAAATTTCCATCGTACCTCTTGTATGAGTGTGAGCACCAGTGCTATCTGAACTTGCAGTATGATTATGTTGAGGCATTTCATCAATAGTTAAGGTATGACTAAACTCACCACCAGTCGTCCCCGCTGTATGGGTATCACCTGCCGAAAGTAAGAATTTCTCTTGAATTTGCTCCCATTCACCACCAAATAAAATGCTAGGGCTTGTATTATTGACGGATATATAAATAGATCCCACTGGATAAAACTTATCTAAAATAGAATTTGTAGTTAAAAACTCTGTCCAGTATTCGCCCTCTGTTGGTATTTGAGGGTTGTCAGCTCCGTTCGCTTTAGTACAACGCCATATTTTATTATTAGATAAGACCTCACGCCCCGGTATGTAGTCGACAGACTCACTATACGACGGCACTCCGCCTTGTTGGTAATAATAAAGCCAATCACCCAAGAGTTTAAGCAGGCCGTTTAACGTTCTACGCGGAATAGCCTTGCCGCCCCGAGAGAGTGGCATGGAAAACACAGCCGGAAAAATCTTTGAGATGTCAACATCCATCGCCCCTGCCTCATCCGGAATCACATCCGCGTTGGCGGTTGCGCCTAATGCCTGCGCCCACTTGGTAGGCTCTGAAAAAACTGCCATATTGTTACTCCTTAATTATGTATCTTACGGTTGCGTTTTTAGGCTCCACGGTGGTACCAGTTGCGACTCCGTTGTTGTTGAGGACGGTATGGGTATGGGCACCGTTCACCGAGGTTTCACCTGTCCATGTGCGAGCAGCATCAAAAGTAGCAATCTGTTGGGAGCCAGAACCACCAGTCTCGTTGCCAGCATAACCGCTGCGATAGAAAGCGCCCCACGGGGTTATATCGTCGGGTGTCTGAATGCCGCCTGTGATGTTCATTGTTCCTCGTGTGTGTGTATGTGCACCACTGCTTGTCGCATACAGACTAGGCAGCACAGCACCGCCCTTAGTGCCGGCACTACTAGAGCCCTTTAAAAATGAGCCGTCATTGAGATTTGGCACATTGAAAGTGGTCGAACCATCGCCCGCTCCCCACTTTGTACCGATGGCGGCAAACAGTCGAGCCTTGCCGGTACGTGATACGGCAGCGCCGTTGCAGTCAAGATAACCGCTAGGCACTACATCACCGCCAAAAGGCACGATAATGCCGGCCGGAGTGGTCTCGATTTGTGAAGCACACACAAGGCGATCCCAACACTCTGCACCGTTCTCCGAGTCAGGGGCCACAACTCCGGCGCTCGTGGTAGGGCCGTTAATTTGTATACACTTGTAAAACTCTGTTCCGTGTAGAACTCTGGTGCCTACTGTGTAGATTTTGTCTGCCTGATACAGATAGATGCCACCTATCTGCATGAAATAGATGTTTTGCAGAACTGCGGCAAAAAGTGCGTTCATGTCTTTACGCAGGACAGGCAGACCGCCGGCAGAGAGCGGCACTTCGAACGCATCGGGCCACAGTTTTGTTAAATCTAAGACATCTGCTCCCCCGCTCTGAGGAATGTTGTTAACCTCGGCACTTGTGGCCGGCTCATCGTCAAAAATTGCTGGTTGATTTGCCATTTAATAATCCTCGTTAAACTGGTACGACCTCGGTCGCAAAATTGCCTTCGTCCAAAACTGCTAAATCTTGGCCCTCAAGACCCCATGTAGGTGTAAGAACCTGATATTCCTCAAGATTGACTCCTGCTGGTAGCCATGGCAGATTTAACAGCGCATCTAAATCCGCTTGAGAAATCGGGGACTCCACGACGAGCCTAAGTACCATGGTGTCAGTGTGGATGATGTACACAGTATCATTTGGAAACAGGTACTTAATCATCTTGTTGAGGCTTGCTAGAGTGCCGTCACTGATGTTAATCATGGCCTTTAAGAATATGTAAAGCCTGTATGCTGTATCAGTTAGTTTTACAGTACCGTTTATTTTCTTGTAGTAAGGAGCATTGCCGAAATTCTGCACTCTCTCGTCCGCAATTTCCGACAGTTTAAACCCCCAGTACGGATTGGTGGTGTCGGTTGTCAGATACTCTCGGCCAATCGCCACAATGCGTCCCCACACGTCAAGCCCCATGCCCTCGGCAGTATCCGGATTGAAAACTTTATTATAAAAAAGTTCGATGTCTGCTTCGGGGTTCAAAGAATTCCAAAAAGCATTTACTAGGCTAGTGATATGAGGACTTGCAGCGTATTGGCTCTGAATAGTCTCGTTAATGTCAAAGTCACTCATCGCCTAGCACCTCTACTGTGATGTTATTTCTTAACAAGGTAGGATTGGCCGTTATCGGTATGTGTACTTGGTTGCCCCACGTAGAGCCGTCCGTGCTTAACTCGACCGTCAATACGTTTGCGATGCCTGTATTAAGAATGGATGGAGTGAACCTACTTGAATAAAGGTCATCATTCATTTTGAGTCTTAACAGTGACTCACCATTAATTTTTGTCGTGGTGTCGAGACCGTAAAAGTTATTAAAAACCGCCGTTTTGATAATATTCTCGTAATCGTTCGGCAATAGTCCGTTGTTTTGAATTGTGACTTTTACATACAGATTGAAGTCGAGCGGTCTGTAGAATTTAACTGTTTCTGTAGCCTTAGTGTAATCGTCCTGCACCATTACTTGAGTATTGCCGTTATAATCGCATCCAGCACTCACACTCTCGTAGATAGCCTTGGCAATCGCATCATCATCACCACCTAAAACAGCGACAAAGATAGAGTGAGGAGTTAGAGTGTAACCATCTACTGTTTTTGCTACATTAAGACGATTGTCAGTAACGTACACCGCTATCACATTAGGCAGAATAGCCACCCGCCCATAAACAGATGCAGGAGTGCTTCGACTGTTATTCGCAACGGACAAATACCGCCTCGACTCAAAAGCACTCTGACTCTCTTCGAGTTGACCCACAAGGCCGGCACTTTCGTTAATGCAACTATCCCATCCGGCGGTAGTGGTGATGATTTTGGTGAGTGTACCGGCAGGGGCTTCGATTGCCCCCTCAGCCTGACACGTAAAGGTGGCATCTGCCTCGCCGTTGCCGTCAAGTGTTACATCCTCGTTGAGGCTCCATTGTGTTGCATCCTCAGTGCTCTCGATAAGTGCTCCGGCAGCAATCTGAGTGCCGGCAAGTCCTACCAAGTGACAAACGGCACTTGACCTGATAGCCGGCTGTCGAGTGATGAAATAGATTTTAGCCAGCGCATCTTGAAATCGCCCCTCAGCAGTGCGAGGGTCGAACTGCTGTGCAACGTATAGAATCTCAGCATCTTTTTGGTTGACCGCCCTCACTTGGCTGTCTATGATTTGCCCTTGTGGGGTCTCGGGGTCAGTGTTAAGCAGTGGCTTGCCGTTTTCTTTGAAAGCCTCTTGCCAATCGCTTGCAATCTCCTCTCTGAGGTCAATAACCTCGGTCACTGAGAAGCCTGTCCGTGGGTCAAAATTAAGCATCTTACAGCCCCGCTAAGTTGATTGTGGCAATCTCGCCACTGGTTAAAGTGAGTAATACAATGCCGTTAAGGTTTCGGCTGTCGTCAATACTGTACAGTCGCACCTCAGCATCTTTGACACCCTCCACCTCGAGCGCAACACGTCTAACCCTTGAGCGCAATACATTGAGCCGTGGAGTTTTGCGTAACTCAATTAGAAAGTGTGGTATGCCCTTGTTTTTGAAATAATAGGCGTCCTCGGTGAATAGCCTTATGGCATTTGCTACATTCTGCGCTATGCCCTGCGCTTTTATGTCTGTTGGTAAGTTGCCAGACTCGGTGACGTGCAAATCCCAGTCATCTTCTAATCTAAGCGTAAAATCACTCATTAGACTGGCCCTCCTGTGTTTGAGCCTCCGACCTGCACTCCGGTGTGGTAGTGGCTGTTAAGGCTTATGCCTGCACCGGTAACATTGCCAGATGATGTAATGGTACCTTGTACCTGTACCGTGCCTTTAATGTTTATCTGAGGGGCGGTGAGGTTGTAAGCGCTCTCAGCATTGACATTGACCGTTGGAGCCTTAACCGTGACGGCGGTCGTAGCATTAACATCAATGTTTCCGTCTTGCCTTAGGTGGATGTAGACTGTCGGAGCATTAGTGTGTATCGTCGCAATCATCACAGAATCAGCCATGTTGAATTGACGGAATGAGCCGGGAGTTTGTGTGCCCCCTTGTGGTGCTTTGGATATGTTTTTCTTGCATACCACAAACACACCTAAGTCGCCGGGCTGTGGGTCGACAATTATTCCGCACACCCCTGCGTTGACTCGATAGTGTGGCAATTCAACGTAGTTGACTGCCCCCTGTTGGTTGCCTTGACCGTCCACGGTTGCGACCACCGGCACAGCGATAACAGTCTTTGAGCCGTTTACGCCATCCGAGGAGCACGAAACAATCCGACCAATCCAAGCGGTATTTAACTTGTTGAAGGCTTTGTTAATCTGCTGCTCGGTAGCGTTGTAGTCGCTTTCGTCCGCGTATATGTCGCCTAATCCTCTTTTTTGTTCCATCACATCATCCTTGGAATTTACCTACAGACCCTTCAAGGTTCATGTAAGAGGCACTAATCTGTGACTCCCACTTACCCCCACTTGTCATATTAGCCTCAAGCGTATGTGTTAACTTGGTGATACGCCATTCACCGCTAGCCTTAGGCACGATGCTTGCTAACTTGAACGCACCAGCAAACTGTAAAGCAGGATTGTAAATGCAAGTTACATCTACACCTTTCTGCGTGAGTTTTGGATAACCAATGAGGCCTGTATCTTTTTTAAGCAGTGGAGCATTACCTTTACGGCTTGCACCGTTACCAATCAGCACCGCCTTGTCATCGTCCAGCACCAACTCCGCACCTATCTCTCGAGCGCATTGACGTGCTTGCTCAATGGGTGAGCCTTGATAGACACTATTTTGCACTTGACCGCTCACGCCCTCATTTTTGAAAGAAAAACCGGCTTTTTTAACTTGTTGCTCTATGAATGAAGCGGCAGACTGTGAACCGTTAATGACGCTGTCAGATTGTGCCGTAATCGAGCCAAAAAAAGCCGTCTGCGACTCAATAGAAAATTTGACTTCTGGTGCTCCGGAAAAGTCAGCGCTTGCTTTCGTGATGGTCCCGCAAAAAACTTGCGTCATGCCGGCTTGCTCATCTCCAGCAAAGATGCGTATCACGTTCTTGGCGTAATAGTTAGGCTTCATCGACAAAGTGCTTAACTGCTCCATCACGTCAAGGGGGAGACCGTAGATAGTAGCGTTCGCTTTGCCAAAATCGGGTGCTCCTGTTTTTTCAACCTTGACTGACATGGCTAAATCTTGAATGCTAAAACTATTACCTCGACCGCCTTTAAACGAGCCTTCCTGCAGAATCAAGTCTATACGTAATTTGCGCCTCAAAAAAGAGGTGTGGCGTTGGTTGCTTTGGCGCTGTTTAGAGTGGTCCTTAATCTCCATTCTGCGCCTCGTCGATCTCGTCTTGGTCAAAATAGTAGAGCACGAACTTTGAGCCTAATTCCGCATAATTTGCTTTTGCTTGTCGGTCAAAGGGTGAGGTAGTATCTACCAGTAAGAAATTACCCTTAAAACGATAAGGACTCACATTTGTTAGGATGGGCTCTTGTGGCAGACAGATAACGTTTTGAACGATCGCAGTATCATCTAGCCATAACGAGAGGTAAAAATCATCGCCAATCTGCCTGAGTTGTATCGTACATTCTTGACCATCTAGGACGCAAAAAAACTCCTGATTGGGATTTGCAATTAAAGGTAATTCAAGCATGATTTACTTCCTTTTTGAAAACAGGTCACGAGCACCGGCTAGGACGCTTTTTTCTTTTGGTTTTTCTGATGCACTGCTTGACGCATTAGATTTGCTTTGCTGCACCCCTCGTTGTGTTTTCTCTTGCATTTCTACAGTAGTGTACTCAGATGTAATCTCTCGCACTTCCTGAAAAGATAAATCGGCCACGATGCAGTCGGTGCCGTTGTCGATCGAGCGGTCAAACGTGGCCTTGGTGAGTTTCATGCCCTGATACTCGCGCTCAGGAGTTACCACAGTTAACAAGTCGGTACTCTCCACGAACGCTTGCAGAGCGTTGATAAAGGTGCTTAAATCGTCACTCCGCCCACGCTTGATTAGAGTGCATCCCACCTCTTGAGGGGTTAAGGTCATGTTGTAAGAGGCGAAAGAACCTTCTTCAACTGGTGACTGCACGATCTTAGACTCGCCTTTATAGTTAGACTTCTCGAATACGTCAAAAGAGAAAGCCTGCTCCCCAGTCTCGTCGAGTATCGTCCATGCCTGCGAGCTGTTGTCTGCAAGATTGACATCCGGCAGACCAGAGAGACCACCTGCATTAATTCGTGAGTTAAGGTATTGAGAGCCGTAATTAACAAATCTTTCGGTCATTTCTCACTCCTTCCGATGTTCCACGTGGAACGTTAATTCGAGGTAGCCTGTACAGCTAGATTAGCACGTCTAGCATTATCTTGACCTTGCAGACTAGCCACAGCGCTACCGGCCTGCTGGTTAGCAAGGGCATTAGCAAAGTTAGGGTTTTCGGTTGTAACGTTGAATGTCTGACTAATCTTATAATCGGCAGGTGCCTGAATGTTGGTATTTTTCTGCACCTGTGCGTTTTTCTCAATCTCACGCACTGGGGGAGCATAACCCCACCCGTCCATCTGTGCTACTCTCTGAGGTGCCGTTGCAGTTTCCTTAACCTCGGCAGAATCAGCAGAACCACCGCCTACAAGGTTTAACACCCAGTCAGGCAAAAGATTTTTTAATTTTTCCTTAATCCAGTCTATCAGACGACCAACGTTAAGGGCTTCCCTTAACTTCTCGCCCCACTGACTAACCGTGTCGGTGCCGATGTCAAAAAAGGCGAGCAAGGCTTTGAAGCCGTCTTTGAGAGAATTAAGAAGACCGACCGCAACATTGACAGCACCATCCCACACGACAGAAAAGCCGTCACAAAAGGCCTGCCATCCTTGCCCTAATATAGCGGTATCACCTGTAAACAGGGCAACTAGACCACCCCAGAGCATTGTGACGGTGCCAATGACAGCAGAAATGACACCGCCGACAACTTCAAAGACTCCACCAATGAATTGTCCTACATGCTCAAAGACCACGCCCCAGTCCTCGACGCTGTTATAAGCACGAGCAATCGCACCGGCAAACCATTCAAACACGGTTTGTAGGTGTCCCCACAGGTCAGTTACTGCTTTTGATACAATCTTGAAAGCGGTCGAGTCTTGGACAACCTGCCACGTCCGCTGCACCCAGTCCCATGCGATTTTTGCATATCTGATGCACGGCTCCCAGAACTCACCGAAAGCAGATTCACCGTCGTTAAGATAAGTTATGAGGTCATCGATAACAAGTATTAATGCACCTATGCCTAAGATTATCCATGTCAGAGGATTGGCAAGCATGGCGAGAGTCACACGCATAATGGCGCTTGCTGTACCTCCTAGACCCTTGTTGAGTATCAGAAGGGCAGCACCTATGGCTGTAATAGTGATAACTGCCACTTTGCCAAAGCGAGTAATATTAGGTATGTTCTTCGAAATCCACGAGGCAAAAACATCCATCTTTTCGGCTAGCCACGTGAGCATCGGCATAGCCTGTCGCATGATGTTTGCGGACAGGTCAGACATAGAAATGCTAAACTTTGTCAGAGCCTCACGGCCTTTTTTGTAGAGTTCAATATCCTCTTTGTGGATGCGCTGGAGAAGGGCTTGCTTTTTCCTTAGTTCCTCAGTCTCTTTGGAGTATGCTCCTGTTTCAGTAGCGACTTTCTCGATGTCCGAGAAGTAAGAAGTGGCAATCTTTTTGAGGCCCATAAAGACAGCAGCAGGGCCGGCAATCTTAAGGGCTAAATTTTTTGCGACATCTCCCCATTTCTTGCCTAGGGCTTCCATCTCTTTTGAGGTAGATTTTAGGCCGCCTTTCGCTTGGGACAGACCATGCATAAGGTTATCAACCTTGCATTTCAACTCATACATGATGCTATCTGCAATACTAGCCATAATCTACCTCTTGAGTTTTGATTGGTATGCTTGCGCAACTAACTGCTCATTGACTTGCGACACTGCCCATATTTCGAGCATATCTAGTGCATCCTCATAAGAATAATATGTTTCCAACTCTTTGAGGGTGCAGTAGTGCTCACGTATCAGCGGTGCAAAGTCTTGTGGAAAATTGACAACCTCTAAGAATTTGACGCCTTTGAGGTCTGATTGTTGATTAAGGTTGCGAGGCCACTCAATGCCCCGCCTTCTTTGAAAAAATCAAAGTTGAGACTAAAACACTGCTTTTCTAGCTCAAAGAGTGCTTGCAACTGGGTGAATGTGTTATCTATTTCACGTTCATCGAGCGGAATCACGCCACGGCCGGTTAACTTGACAGCTGTTTCGCAGACAAGGTCTAAAAGTAGTTTTTCGGCTTCCTCGGCATCAATCTGACCTAGAAAAGCGAATCCGCTTTTAGTGATAGCACGAGCCACGCCGGACAAGTCGGTGATATTCTCGTCACCGTCTGCTTTGAGCAGTCCAGACTTGATAACAATACCGATAAGCCTAGCAAGCCACTTCTGCTGTGCTCTAGCACTCATAGCTGTTAACTTAAATTTTAATTCAGTTTTGTCGTCGAGAATAGTTATATTTTTTGTATTTCTCATAATCGATCCTCATGTTCCACGTGGAACATTGATAAAAAAGCCCCTGTGCATACGGTCACAAGGGAAAGATTAAGCACACTTTCAACTTAGATTGTACTTGATTCACAACTTTCGAAAATGAAAGTAAAACTCGATGGGTCGAGGGTTTTTTTACCGTCACTTAAATCATGGGCAGTCTGTAAGACTCCATTGGTGAGGTTATACTCTTTACCCTGTGCTGGAATCGTGATTTGCATAGCACAAGTGTAGCAAGCCTTATTCACTCGGCTTGTTTCCACGATGTTGCGCATAACTTCAAGACTTGGCGATGATGCCTCAAGACTTATAGTAATTGTTCGTGGCTGTGGCGTGTAGCCGGCACTCAAACGACCATCAACCCCCATACGAGTTTCGGCTATCTGCGAGTCACCGGCCGTCCATGCTGTGTCAGTTGAGAAGCCTTGAATCTGCACACCGGCGGGATAAAGATTATCGACTGTCAGCATGACAACGCTGTTAGCATCTGTGATATTTCCTACTGTCATTTTAATTCCTCATGTAACAAAATGGGGTGTATGTTACACCCCTCTAGTTATCTTAAACTACCGCTGTTGCAGGTACCACCAACTTATGCACTGAACCGCCATAAGTATAGATGAAGTTGATACTTGGAGTCTTTCTCTGCTGTCTGATAGTAGCATCAGCATCAATAATCTGAATGTAGTATCCGGTCTGATATATCTCGGCAGAATAGTCACCACCTAGGAGCGCGGTTAACTCGGCTTTCTGAGCCTCACTAATATTGATACCTACATCAATCACACCGTTATTAAGTGCACGCTGTACAACCGACTTCACGTTGGCTCTAATCTGAGCATAGCCGGCCTCGTTGTAAGGTATGCGCTTTGCGGTCTCAAGCATTGCCATTAACTGCACTTGGAAAGCATTGCAGAGCCATACGGCGTTTATATAAGCATCTAACCAGTCCCACTCACCTAACATAGCACCTGAGTATGACAGGATGAAGTTATCGTTACGGGTTGCAAAATTGCCCATGTAGAGGACTTTGTGAGCATCCAAAGCATTGGCATTAGCGGTACTCTGAACACTTGCACCTAGGCCCTGCAAGTGCTTGAAAGCATAAGTAATTGTGCCGTTTCTCTGGTCCCATGCGATCGAAGCGGTCACACCCATAATGAAAGCGGCCATAGCGTAGTCTGGGTAACATACACAAGTTGCGGTTACATTCTCAGCCTTCAACTTCTCAGCGATAACGTCTGTATTTGAAGCATCAAGGTTATCTGCCGAAGAATCCCAACAGACATACAGATAGAGCACTCCAGCGGTAGCCATAGAAGAGGCCCATTGTGCTAACTCTAGCGCATCTGCGTCGGTAGGTTCATCCAAAGTCGTGAATGTTACAAAGTTTTGAAATGAGTCTTTGGTCTCTGTACCCTGTGTTAACTCAGTCATCAGCGTTGTTAAGTCGCAGGCATCTTGGCCGTCTGATATGACAGCACCATCCATGAAGCCCATGATTTGAGCAATGGAGCCAGTAGGAGTCTTAACGGCGCTTGTCTGACCAGTTGTAGCACTGGTTACGATAAAGGCGTTAAACTGCGAACTAAACTCGACTGTACCGGCTTTATCCAAAGCAGTGGTGATAATGGCGGCAGCCTCAGATAATGAGGTTATTTCCGTGAAATCAAGGCTTTTCAGTTCTTTTAGTGTGCCGTCAATTTCGATATTTAGGTCGCCGACATCAATAGCCTGTAAAGCGGTTAAGGCGGTGATAGGGTTAACACTTACACCACGACACCAGCCTGCTAAGGCGGTATCCTGTCTGCGATAAAAGTACAATGTAGCAGGCTTAACTTGAGAGTTGTCATAACCCCCAAAATAGGTGCTTGCGAATTTGTACTCATCAGACTGTGAACCAAAGTAGTTAAGCACATCACTGGCACTTACAAAAGCGACAGCAGTACCACTCTTAACAATTGCGCTGTTTGTGAGCACAAGGCCGTTGAAAACTAAGTCTTTGCCGGTAGCCTTTAAAATGCGTGGCAAAACTTGTACAAGATGAGATGCACTAATTGGCATTTTAGATATCCTCTTTCAATTTGACGTCAATATTTGAGATGTGAAGTTCATTACCCACAGCATCCGGCTTTTGCACGATGCTGTTAAGGTGAATTTGTGGGGGTTGATTAAAGCCCTCAGTGTCAATCGCTAAGTCGTGATTGACGTAGAAATGGAGTGTTACGCTAGCCCTGAAAAGATAATTTCCGCTGTCACTATTGGGGAGTGATGTATCGCTTGGTTCATCAGCATACAAGGGCGTTAAGCCAGTGTCTTTAAAAATCTGCGCTGTATACTCCGACTTGAATAACAAGGCTAGGTTCTCGGCTCTTTGCAGTGCTGTGATGTTTGTATCGCCATTCTGACTAGACGCATACAGGTCAACACGACAAGTCATATCACCCTTGCCAAAGTACTGCATTTGCTCCTTAGTAGAGTCGTATTTTTCAATCGTGGTAGCGGTACGATTTATGCCTGATACGTAAAAGATGCAGTAATCATTATCATCCGGCAGAACAATGTTATTTTGGTTGCCATAGAAGACGTGCTCCCCATCGACATTCGGATAAATCACACTTGCAAGGTAATCATATATCAATCCCACAACGTCGGGGTAATTCTGACTAATCGCCATCTGATACCTCCTCAAGTGTTATCTTAGGCTCGGTCTGCTGTAGAGTCACTCTCAAGCACTCCCACCCTACAGCGGAAAAATCCTCAAGCACAGCCTCAACAAGCCAGTAATCACCCTTTTTATCTTTGAGAAAATCACCGCTCCGGCTTTCCTTACGGTAAACCGACCATGTACGAGTCTTAACATCATCAGGCGCATACAAATATACTTTACGCTTGATAGTGCTCTGTGTGCCCATGTCAGCGTGGTACAAAGCAGAATCGCCCTCGCTTTGAAATTGACCGGTATAGCCGTCAATCTCGGCATAAATGGCAGTCATAACGCCTTTGACATTGCGTTGACCCACTGAGCGATACACTGTGAAAGGCTCATCAGGTTTATTAGCCGTTATGGCAGGACGCACGATGTTATGTAAATTTAGCATTAAGTTAAGCTCTTCAATTTGTTGTATTGTTCATCATTTAGGATGATTTTCTTATTGTTAATAAAAACGGCTTTTTCGCCATTTTTATAGGTGTAGATTTTTCTATTCCAGTTGCTAGCATTTGGAATACCGAGTACACCTGAGGCCGATACGTTTTCTTTTGAGGCCTGTTTGGTGGAGGTTTCATTCTGCGGAAAACTCCAACGTTTTTCAGCAAGTTCTCTTGAACTAAGTGTCTGAAAACCGTTTTCTTTTGCCCAATGAGGATTCATACCAAAAACATAGCCATTTTTGCTACTTACCTGAGACTTTGGAACCCAGACCGCTTTGTTCCGAAACACGGTATCATCACCATCAAAACGAGAAGAGAAATCAGAGTTAACTAAAAAAGCCTTATCCGTTTCTCTTTCTATCTTTGCCAACTGATTTAAAGGCATATGATATTTTTTATAATCGGCGTTAGCAATAGATTCAGAAGGCTTTTTTGAAGATATGGCTGATTGATTATTTTGAATTTTCTCTTGAGCTAAGTCTTTGTTGACCCAAGTCACAAGCCCGTTTTCTCTAACTACCTGTGATTTAGGCATCCAGTAGGTACCTGTTTTACCTTCAATCAATACAGCTCGATCTGTTTCATTTTTGACACTAACTGGAGAACCCAAAGGCCTAAAATTGGGATTGGCTTTTTTCCTTGTCTCCGTTTGCTCGGGCGTAAGAATTAAGGATTTATATTCGGGCTTAATTTTATTCTTTATATCATCGGGCACGTGCAAAATCCCATTAGCATCTAAGTAGGTATTATCTTTAGCGCCTAGTAGTCTTCTAGCGCTTGCATTTGAAATATACTCGCCATTTAAAACAGCGCTTTTTATATTGCCAGTTTTGTAGTATTCTAGCTCCAACCCAATCATATCGGCGAATTGTTTATTAGTAGGGTTGTAGTACCCGCTACTAGCTTTGGCCCACCCTTTATTTTCTACAAAATTTTTTGCGGTTTTTGCTTTTTCTTGCTCTACTGCCTGCTCTTGTTTTTTTACCTCTAATGAATTAGCGTTTTGTGCCTCACTTTTAGTTGTTTGCGCACCAACCGACTTAAAATCAATACGTTGATTATTCATAGCAGCGGCCTTTTGTGCAGAGTTACGAGCAATAATCTGCATCTGTGCACCCGGCTGCTCGAACTTTCCGCCCTGTTTTACGGCGGAAATATGACGCCCGTTGAACTTTCCACCCATACCGCCCAAAACTTCGCCTGTTGCAGAATCAATTAGAGCAGGCCTACCTGTATGCTGTGGGCCATTAGGTTTAACTGTTATCCATTTAGCCTCGTCAAAGGCTAACTTTTTACGCCTTGCATACAGCACTCCCAGACAAAAGGCTTCCCCCATCTTGCTCGCTAGTTGTGTGTTCATTTATGCCCCCTTAATTTCATAAGTAATTGAGCGTAAGAAGTCGCCTTTATACACTAGAGCCTTTGTGCTCATGGATGCATTTTTGGCGCTTGCATTTTGTTTGCTACGCACTTCTCCACCAGTTCTGCTCCAGTAAGGAGCGCTATACATGGCAATAGTCAGTGGTGCTCGTGGTGCAAAAGAGCCGTGGCCGTTGGTGGTGATTGTCTCCTGCACGTCACTTTGGGCCACTAGACAGACTGTGTTTAAGGCTCTAAGGGCGGTAGCAAGAGGTTTTAACGCAAACTCACTGGAACCTAGCACCTTGGCCCCTAATTTCTCCCACTTATCATGGTTTCTTTTGGCGGTATAGCCAAAAGTGGGTCTGGCCGGCAAATTAAGAGTGTTACGCACGTTCAAGCCATGGCCCCAAAAGAAGCCGGTCTGTTTAGCGGTCACTCTTTGCACCCACCCATATTCGAGGTATAACGCTATCTCCGAGGTGGGCGTGCCGTTGTGCTCAACTGCTCCGGCATCCACTCCGACCTTAGCCTCAAGTTTCTGCACTTGCGCAAGTTCTTTGAGAAGTCGGTCAGTGTTAGAAGTATCCATCTGTACTGAGAAATTAGCCATGCTTACCCCCAAGGGTGATAACTTGGTGATGTATAGAGTTTACCGCCTCTACGGTATGAGGCTGTTAATACCCAAAACTGCTGTCCGCATGGTGTCTGTAGCCAATAATCAGACAGCCATTTGTTTGACTTAATTAAGTCAAAAGAGGTACTTACAGAGCCTTGGCTGGCACTTGCTACACGTCCACCTTGACCCTCTGGCCATAGTGCTAAGGTGCATAAGTGACAGGTGGCCAAGTAATAAGCACGCTTACGAGTGTTAACCCCACGAACGGGGTCATAGGGAAACATAACCCCAAACTGTTCAGCTACTGTTTCAAAGTGAAACTGAATAGCGTCATTCGACAACTTTTGAGCATCATAGGCGGCTTGTAAGTGCGGAAACAGGCCTAAGAACTCAGGGATGTTAAGTGTCACTCCGTTAATTGTAATATCTTGTGCCGCCATAATTAGCCTCTTATTCGTCGTCTTTTGTGTAGTTTTCAGGTAATGGGTCAGCGCCCGTCTCCACTGCCTTAATCTGGTCCTGAATCACGCTTGAGCGTTTAGCCTCAGTTGCAGATTTGACCTCAAAAACACATGGAGGTAGACCGCGCCATGAGTGAAACATCCGCTCTTCGCCATGCATACGTTGTATATGCTCCCAGTCCTCACGCTTCAAAGTCTGATAAATGGCGTTGCCTTTTTCGGTCAAAATACCGCCTTTTTTACCCCTCAGAGCATCATCAAGGCCGGCAAGATATATAACTTTAGTACCGCCTTTACCGTCTGGAACGTCTGTGAATTTATGCCCACCACGTAAAGAAACGCACAGGGTAACCACATCAGAGCCGGTCAACTGTTCGCCCTGCTGTTTATCCTCAGCGGTTGAGCCTACTACATTTGCTTTAACTTCTTTTTGTACTGGTTTTTTCTTAGTTGACATAGTTGTGCTTCTCCGTTTTAAAAAGGCTCCCGAGTGGGGAGCCTTAGTTGTTTTATTATAGGCTAGTGTTAGATACCCTGCATACGTGCAACAGCACTGGCAACTTTAAGGATAAAGCCCCATGAAGTACCTACAGCCTTCTGTCTGAAAGATGAAGTGAATGGAATCAAACGTCCAACTCTCAACTTGTCAGCAAAGGCAGTGGTACAGGTCTGCTGTCCTGCAACCTCAGGCAGTAACATATAGAGCTGTTCGCCCTGAGCAGTTGACAGTTCAGGCACCTGAACGACTTCAAGATTAGGGAAATTCTTTCTGAGCATTTCCTCGGCAGTAGCACCAAACTGGTTAGGAGTATTCAGGTATGATGCCATGCTGTTGGAAATACCGAGAATGATACGGCTATTTGCGTCCACATGACCGCCGTTCTTGCTTGATAACTCAGCAAAAAGAGCGTTAATGTCATTGTACACAATGTTACCAGCATCACCCGGGTTAGCGGCAATCTTAGAAGCCCAAGTGGAATTACCACCAATAGAGGCAGGAGAAATGGCGGCATTTAAATTAGGGTCGTTAAGGATACCGTAGTTCTGCTTGCCACTGATGCCATGCATATAGAAAGAGTTAGCATACTCGGCGATAATTTTGGCAGCAGCAAGTTGCTTGCGTGATGCTAATTCAATCTTAGCAACTGAAGCCTTTGCGCTCTCCAAGTCACCGTACTTGATAGTAGCCTGAAAACGTCCTAATTCTCTTACAGGATAGTTATAATTGACATCTACGCTTGAAGCATCGTCAAAGTCGTTATAGCCAGTTACACCGCCGTGCACTTCCTCGACTGGGAAATTGTAGAACTCCTGCTCCCATGAGCCTTGCTTTACATCTCCACCGGTCAAACGTGCAGCATTGGTTACACCAAAGAGCACCTCAGTAATCTGAGGGTCAACGTACTGGAAAAAGGAGCCCGGGAATCCAACATTAGGAGTTAGAGCGCTATCCATTGCCATGTTTGTGACAGTTTTCTGAAAATCGGTCTTGCCGTTTGCGTCATAAGCCATGACACCACGAGCACCTTCAAAGACAATGCCCTTGGCTTTCAAATCTTCTAAAGTAATCATTATTTATACCTCGGTATTAGTTTAATTTCTGAGCGATAACCACAGCACCAGCACCAGCAGAGGCTCCGCCATTAGGAATAACGACAGTCCAACCGGTGTCCACCTCACCCTCACCAGCGGCGGCAGCAAGATTTACAGCGCCAGTGGTAGGAGTTACGAGCACCTTCATGCCGGTAGTAATTCCGGACAATCCGGCAGGCACTACGATGTAGAATTGACCCTGCAGAGCAACTTCAACCACTCCGCCCTCTGGGATGACGTTTGTACCATCACTCAAAAGGTTAGTAATTGTCTCATCCTGTACACGCTCGACCAATCCTAAAGGGGCCTGTGCTGCTGCACCGGTGCCGGACACTATGGCAAAAGGAGCGCCATCAGTACCACCGACAGTCTTTGCAAAGGCAAAACCACCGACAACCACGGTGCCGTCTGATAATGGGTTATAGGCTAAGTAACGGGCGGAGCCTAAGACGGCCTCCTGTCCTGGCAGGCCTAAATCTGGCAAAATACCTACTGTTTTTTGTACCATTTTTTTAAATCCTCACATTGAATTAGAAAGAAGTCTTCACTTTATTCAGCTTGTCACGAATTGGGTCTCTAACATCAGCCGTAGCGCTGTCTTTAGCCATTGTGGTATTACGCGTAGTACGATCATTATAGACGGCTCTGCACGCATCGTCGCTCATACCTTTGACTGCTACACCCATTTTTCGGCAAGCGGCACGATAGATTGAGCCTGCGGAATCAAAGCTCATGGCATTAACTTTGCCTAAAACTGGAGCTACTTCCTCAGCGGCCTTAAAGCGCTCAGCAACTTTTGCCTCGACAATGGCGGCAATCTTATCTGTCAAGTCGTCATCATCCTCACCTAGGGCCTTTTTCTCCCCCTCGGATTCGTGCTCAGAATCGAGTTTTTTAGGCTCGGTCTTTTCTAACTTCTCGCCGTACTTAACGCCCTCGGCAAAGGCTTTCTGCACTTCCTCGGGTTCCTCATCAAGCCCACACTCTTTGAGAGCATCTTTAATTAACTGGTCTTCGGCTGTAACTTCTTCAACCCCAACCACGTCCTCGTCTTTGACCTCGGAGTCCTCGTCCTTAACATCGACTGTGTCCTCATCCTCAGTCTTAACTTCTTCTTTTACTTCCTCAACCTTCACAGGCTCGGCAGTACGTTCTTTGATAATCTCTTCAATTGTTGCTTTGGCCTTCTCGCCGTCAATGCCGGCTTTTACCAACTCATCGATGAAGAGTTTCATTTTTTCGCTATCCATAGCGTTTTCCTCATTGTTCACGCCATTGGCGGCGTTGTTGTTTATGTTGTGGGTGGTGTCCTTAGACCCTCCCTCCGTTTTCAAACCTTCCGGTGCAGCGTCTTTAACAAAGACATCGTGGCCGGCCCGACCTTTCTCAACCAGTGCCACGTGGTTGCAACTGATATTTGTCATCACAAGGTCGTATTCTTCGCCATTAAACGTACCGCGCTTGGCCACAGGCTCATAGCGGTAGCATAGACTTAACTCACGCATTGAGCCGTCTTGGATACGTTTAATAGCATCGGCATCCGTAAAATGAAGACTATTGACAAGATACGGTGTCCTAAATTCGCCATCTGTGCCAGTTGACCCTATGCGGGTCTCCTTTGCTGGTGCATCGGCTAAATCTTCGTGATGTTCGAGTTGAATTGGTATACCGTTACAACTCTCTACGGCTTTTTTAATTTCAGCGGCAGGGCGGTAGAGCTTATAAATGCCGTCGGGATTCAATCCTAACCGTTGCCAGTTAGGTATCTCTCTACCAAAATAGGGCGCAACCTGTTCTTTGGTGATTGCACACCCCGTCACGTGCAGAAAACCATTGTCATCTATCGTGCGTGCAGACTCCTCAAACTGCATAGAGTCATACGCTAAAATTTCAGTCATTTTGTAAGTCCTCTGGTATAACTAGTTTATATACACAACGGCAATTTGGAAGTTCACCTGTCATCACATTACGGTGCACGTCCTCATCATACAGCCCCTCATCAAGCCTAAACTTCTTGCCATCCATGTGAATGTGACTCACTCGACTTGTATAGGTGCCCGGTACGTGCACCCAAATAGCCTCGTTGAAACCAGCTTCGATAGCGTTGTCGGTCTGCACCTTAGTGGTTATCTTGGCTACCTGGTCTCTACATACCGTTTCGACTCTGCGCTCGGTGAAGCCTTCAGTGTTGCGTAACTCGTCTTTGATTTGGTTGTAGTCAAGGCCATTTTGCAGACCGTCTAACAGCACATCAGATAGTCTCGCCACATCATCCGCACCTATCTTAGTAATAAGGCCGATATTATCTTTGACCGCATCAGCAAGCCCCGCCATAGCCCGGCTACTTATGTAACGTGTTTGCACAGTGGGAATGGAATTTTGAAAAACCTTGTCTATGATGCCTTTGGTGACCTTGCCGGCTATGAAGGCTTGACGTTGTGCAGCACTCGCACTGCCGGCAATCGCTTTGATAAACCGTGTCACGGTAGCGCGCGAGGCGGTAGCAAGCAAAGCAGACCACGCACCCATGTTCGATGCCACAAACTTCTCAACGTCTGCTTTGAGCATCTCAGGGTGGGCCTTAGCGACCTCAGTTAAAATCTTACGCTTAAGCAGTTTTTCCTTTTGACGTTCTTCCGGTGTCTTGGCAGTTAGTTCGGAATCCCCAGCAAGCACGTGCTTAGACTCCAAAAACAACAAAACACGATTGAGTACATAAGACTGGAAATCGTGTTCTATCTTTGTGACCGCCTTGGTGTAGGCTTTACGCACTCCGGCATTAGGCTCAACTGCTTTCAGTGCTTTGGTTTTCTTCCGCATTGGTTAACCCCTCAAACATATTGCCAGCAGGCTCGACCGGTTCAGCCTCCATCAGATTGTCCGGCATTTCCTCATCGAGGCTCGACAATTCGAGGTCAGGGTCTTGGCGCACTAAGTCTCTTAACTCCTCAGCACTTATGGCCTGTCTATCTACCAACTGAGACAAGGCACCGATGCGAGTCTGAGCAGTCATTGCCTTAGAAGCCTTATCATCCTGACTCAGTGAGTTGAATGTGAACGTGATAGTAGGGTCGATGTAACCCCACTGCGTCAACTGCAAGACGTTGATTATCGTCTGTATCTGGTCTCTATACAGTTCTTGCTTAGAGGCGATGTAGTCATAGTAGTTCTTAATATCACTCTCACCAGTGGCATTAAAACCACTAGGAGAAATGCCTAACAACTTAACCGCAGGAGTACGATTGATACAAGCAATCAGTTCCAATGACTGTCGCACAATGTCAGTACACCCAGCGATTGAAGTCTGTACGTTGGTGACCGCCTCGCTGTCTTTATCACACACGAAAACAGAATCGTTATCACGATAACGCTGTAAGAACTCCATCTTTGCATCAAAATCTTGCACCCCAGTCTGACTTGATAATATTTCATCCATATCAGTCTGAACAACCAACAGTGAAATCTTATCAAGTAATTTGGCAGCACTAATACGGGTCTTGTTGAAATGCACCACATAATCCCACAGGATTTGTGCTTGTGGAATACCTAAGAAGTTGTAGTTAGGTCTCAACAGCATAGGGGGTTGGTTTTCGACGAAAGTCAGCATCCTTGAAGCATGAACCCTGCGCCCTAAAACCTGCCACACTTTGGGCACCATGTAATCAACGTCTAGCGGATTAGTGCAGTTATAAGCGACAGGTGAGACGTTGACAGGGTCGACAAGCACAAAACGTACATTAGAACCTTGTGACAGTTCAGCCGAAAACTCGTTAATAGCGAGTGGGAGTTCGGTGTCAGCGTCCCCAGTGTCTATAAAAATAAACGCTCCGCCCATGTAGCCGGTAGTGGTTACGGCTCGGTGAAATAGTTCTTTGACAGACAAACCGCCATAATTTGTGTCATTCAGTAATCTTTCTAAAACCTCGACTTTCTCGGCAGGGCCGTCAAGGGTTATCCAACGTCTTGACACATCATCGGCAACCGTCTGAATACAGGCCCTAATCATGCCGTTTTGGGCGATTTGTTGGAGCACCCCATAGCCCACAAACGAGGTGATAGGGTATTGACCTAGTTCAGCGGCATGGAGGGTCATTGACTCATAGATAGCATTAAATCCCCCAGCACTGTCAAAAGCCATATTGAGCTCTTTGCGCTCCTGTGTCGTGACTCCTGACATGGTTGCAGGTAGACCAAACTCTTTTTTGACTGCTCTCAGATTGGTTAAGGCTTTGAGTGTCCGCTCTGGGATGCTCAATAACTGGTCTCTCAAAGAGTCAGCGTCTAGTTTTTTCTTTTCCGGCTTGATTGTCTTTGGCCGGTTAGGTTTTCTGTTATCCATAGCGTAATCTCTTTAGGGCCTTTATGTTGTTGGGGTGCACGTGCTTAGATGCTGTGCTCATATCTGACAGTCCATAGCGTAAAGCATCAAGGCTATGACTGAACTCATGATCAGGCCTGCCGGTCGGCTTGCCGTCCCGTCCTCTCTCCCAGCAGTAATTTCTTATCTCATGCTCAAAGTTAGGGCAATCAGGCGAGAATATAATCTTAAAATTTTGCAGGCGCTGTATGCCATAATTAACAGAGTCCGGCCCTTTCAGAGCTGGCTTAGCGTTAATGCCCGCCTTGCGTAATTCTTCGATGCTTTTAGGCTCGGCGCTGTCACACTTGACAATTTCGTGCTTTAGGCCTAAATCCTTAATGGCTTGTGCAATATCTTGATTAGTAACATTGGTTAAGTACAACTCATAGCACACGTAGATAGTTTTGCCTTCCATGTCAACGAAACCACCAACGAAAGCGGTCGGGTCGGTAAAACCAAAATCGAGACCAAAGAAGGCCCTGTACTGTGGTCTGCCCATAAACTCAGCAGGACTTATATCTTGACATTCGGCATTAGGAAATATTAGACCCTCAGATATGCCCCAGAACCCCTCGCCCTCGATGCGGTAACGACGAGGGTTGTTAAGACGCATACTCTCGAATTGTCTAAGGTCTGATTCATCTAACCACTCATTGCACTTGTACGTGGTGGTGACCGCAAAAACATCATCACTAGGATTGTCAAAGAATCTAGTTTTTAACCAACATTCAGACCAAGGGTTAAACGTCAAAGTGAACTGCTTAAACAGCCCTTTCGGCATCACGCCACGGATTGACATCTCCAATTTGTTGAAGGTATCCTCGTTTTCTACCTCGTAGGCCTCCTCAAGCCACACCCAGCAGAGCACCCCTTTTGTTACCGTAATGGACGTTACTTTTAGGCTATCATCAAGGCCTCTAAACAAAATCTTTTGGCCGGTCGGTATGTAGGTTAACTCAAGCGGTGATACTGTGGCTTTCCATAAATCCGACACACCTAATTGCTCAATCGCCCAAAGTAAGACAGCATAACAGGAATTGCGCAAAGTACGCTCCCACCGTCTAACCACCAGCAGATTGGATTCGGGGTGAGCCATTAGGTTGATTATGTACCAATAGGCAACCGTGACTGACTTTTTAGAAGCACGTGAACCTTTAACGACTCTAAAGCGTTTCTGACAGTGCCAAAAGTCTGCATAGCCCTTGCCGATAAGTTTTGACAGGCTAAGAGTCTTTGAGGTCATCTTTAATAATCAGTTGAATAGGAGTTGTGTTCTTAACTTCTGCGTTAATTTCTTTACGCTCAGTCTCACGGTAGCCAAACCGGGTCTTTAGCAAAAACATAATCATGGCCTTGTCTGGGTCTTGTGGGTCGGTGGCAAGTCTGAAAGCGGTATTACTCAAAGCAATCTCAGCATCAATGTTGCCTTGCTCTAGCTCTTCAGCATAAAGCCGTCTTAGCACAACGGTGGAGAGTGCGACTTTGCGGGCAATGCGCTCGTGAGGTACGCCTAACTGTGCCATCTTGAGCACTTGCTTAGCGGTCTCTTCGTTGCGCGTCTTTCGTGGTTGTCCTTTGCCAGCCATATTACACCTCGCTAAATTTCACACCGTCAACCCTTACAGCCTCTTTGCCGGTTAATTTCTGCCACCTCTGAAGGATAACATCACAATAATGTTCATCTAGTTCCATTGTGTAGCATTTTCGCTTTAATTGCTCGCAAGTAATAAGAGTGCTACCACTACCGCCAAATAAATCTAAAACAATTTCGTTCTCTCGGCTTGAAGTTTTAATAGCTCTACAACATAGGGCTATTGGTTTAGGCGTTGCGTGGTTACCTGTGTCTTTTCGTTCCTCGATTGAAGTACGCTCAAAATGCCAAACGCTGTTCATGTTATCGTGGACATTGTCGAAATAAGCACGAGTTTTATAATACTCCCGCTTTAACTCGTCATACTCCCGCTTAAAGGCTTTTTCTTCTGCTTGTTTTTGCCAAGTCTGATATTCTTCTTTAGTTGGAAAAGACCACTGGCTTTTGTCAAACCAATGGCATCCACTTTTAGGGGAATGTCCTAGCATGACTTTCATATCAGCATTAGACCATCCCATTAAATCCCTTTGCTCTTTAAGATAAAGTCTTATAGGCTCCCATTTCTCGAAGTAATTATCTGCATTATTGTTGAAGCCCTGAACGCCGCACATCACAAATAAGCATTTTTCATCTGCTGGAGCATAACAACGAAAATCTTTAGAAAGCTGTCCTTGCCCTGTTCCCTTGTCCCATGTAATCAAATTTCTAAAAGTAAGCTTTTGGGCTTTAATCATAGGTTTTAAGATGTTGCTGTATATATCCATTAAAGGCTCGTCAATGCCCCAGCAATACCAAGAGCCGTTGTCTTTTAAAAACTTAAATGATAGAGGAATCCAACGCTTATTGAACTCTAGTAAATCATCATAATTTAAATTGTCGTTTAGTACGCCTTTAGCTTCTTTTTTCATGCCATAAGGAGGATCAATGAAAATCATATCAGCCAAATCATCTTGCATTAAGGCTTTAACGTCATTCTCTGATGTAGAATCGCCACACATTAAACGGTGTTCACCTAATATCCAAATGTCACCTTTCTGTGTCCTAAGCTCATCTGGTACTTCACTTGGTCCATCATCCTCGACAACTTCTAGCGTCTCTTGCAAGATGTCTTTTATCTCATCATCACTAAAGCCGATTGTGTCGAGGTTGTCAAAGCCTAAATCCTTTAACTCTGACAGTTCCACTTTGAGAAGATCAGCATCCCAGCCGGCATTTAAGGCAAGTTTATTGTCCGCCAAAATGTAGGCTTTCTTTTGTGCCTCGGTTAAGTGGCTTTCAACTAAAACCGGTACTTCGTCAAGCCCTAATTTTTTGGCGGCCAGTAGGCGACCATGGCCGGCAATCAAGCCGTTATGGTCGTCGATTATAACAGGGTTAATAAAACCAAACTCTTTAATAGAGGAGGCTAACTGTGTAACTTGTTCGTCCGAATGAGTGCGTGCGTTGTTGACATACGGAATCAAGTCGACAACTTTACGTGTTTCGTACTGCATAATCTTTTATAACGGTTATTTAATCGACTGATAGAGCATTATCAACTCATTTCTATCAACTGCCAACTCGTCCCGCTCTTTGGCGATAAGCAGGCAGTCTTCTCTAAGGTTTTCAAAATTCTGTCTAAGCCGTCCACAGTTGCAGGGGCCTGCAGTCTGACTGGTAGGGGAGGTACTGTCGGGCATCTTTGTGGTGTCGGTACTGCGACTTGACTCGAGCACCCCACTAGACAAAGCAAGAGAATACTTACGACTAATGTCATCATAATCAGCCAAAGCAGTTTTCTCGGCCTTATCTTGCACATCTTTGTACTCTCTCTCTGTTTTGATTTGGTTTTCGAGTTGCCTAACATCTGCTGTCATGCTCTGAGCATGTAATTTAGCAACTTCAGCCTCGTAGTAGTGCTTCGTGTAAGTATGACCTAACAGCCCGCCAATGAATAACGCTGCGATGACAGCATAAATTTGAATGTTCATGACACTCCCCATACCTAAAGGCAGAGATTGCAGCATTGACACTCCCCATACCTAAAGGCAGGGGATTCTAAAGAAGTCTGCTACGAGAGCCTTATTCTTTATGGGCTTGCCAAAAGCCCTCTACACAGTCCCTCAAAGTCGAAGTTCTGCTTACTTTTGCGAATTGACACTCAAGAATCACCCCACATACCATTAGAGCGATGCGGGGTAAAACGATATTTTGTTAATAACTGTGAAAAACAATTATCCGACCTCTCAGGCGGGTCACTCCTTTGTGAATGAATCACAAACCTTGGTGCCAACAGTAGGACTTGCACCCACACTCGTTTTTCAGTTAAGCCCAAAGAGGGCAAAACCTTACAAAACTGTGCTTCTTACACTACGCCGGCAGAAACCTGTTAATGCTCTAAAAAGAGCTCACGCTCGGCTTGACGTCTTCTTTTAAGGCCTTCTAGCGGTTTACCACCTGCATAAATCCATTTTGGAAATTCGTCGGCAGCGCCCCGAATATCGCCATGTGTGAATAGTCTCCAGAGGGTTGACCCAGCGAGTGCGCTTAAGCCAAGATTGAAGGCGAACGAAATGAGCGCATCGAATTGGTTCTGCGTAACGTTGAGTTCTTCTGCATTCAGCATTTTACACAGACCTTGCTCAAAAGTCTTTAAATCCTCTTGCAGAAGAAGGTCTGCTTCATCTTTACTGATTTTTTGACCCTCAAACACGCCTTCAGTATGGCCGTAGCCGATAGTTAAAATGCCGGCTTGGCAACGGTATGCATCTAATCTCAGTCCTTCAAACTTTTTAATTAAATCTATACCAGTTTTGCTAACCTTCATAATAACTCCATCTACACTAAAATATTTACCGCCTGTTGCCGTGAGGTGGGCGGTTCACCGAGGAGTCAGTTATGCACAACTGCACGGCCGTATGGTTTTTCAGGTTCGCCAAAACCCTAGCGAATCATACACGCTTAAACTTTAGGCTCTTGCTTACCGAGCCATTTCTCGAAAATCTTGTTTAAGGCAAGTTTAATTTGGTCAGTACCAATCCATGAAACAAAAACCGAAATCGAAATCACCATATCAGCGCTAAAATCAAGGTAATGAATGCCTAACTTGGTTAAACCCAGTGACAAAAGAGCGCAGGTACTGGCTTCAGTAATTCTTGCAGTCCACCGCATTTTAGGGCTCCGTTTGTAGGTTGACAGCAGAGAAGTGATGATCGCAACGACAAAACCCACGACAAAGGGGCTCTCAGAAATATGATTAGACTGCTCTGACCACCAAGACATTTTTTTAACCCTGTAAACGAAAAACCCGCCAATAGAGTAGCGGGTCTAATTTTTATGCACAAAACAAAGGAGACAGGGGGGGAAAATACAAACAATTTCTCAGCCTATCTAAACATAGTATATTCATTAGGAACGATCCATTCAAGAGGAAAAGCACGACAGAGTTCACAAAATTACAATTTTTGTCTCTTTTTCAACTCTTCAGCATTCCGCTCTCGGAATTTAGCCTTCCTCTCACAACCTCTCGCTAAGTCAATTTTGTATTTCTCAGTTTTCACTTCCGAGCCCATCAGCACCACCTCACCAGTGCACCACGACACTGCAACAGCGGGGTTCTGTTTTGCTCTGACATAGTGCCTGCACAAACGCCTAACTTTCTGGTACGAAACCTTAACCGCCTTGCAGCACTCGGCAAGACTTCGATACTCGACCCCCTTGTAGCAAAAACTTTTCACTGCACCCTCTCGGCCATGATGCAATACAACCGCTCCACAAAAGCGGTTAATATTTCTTTTACGGTTTTACTAGTGGCATTTTTGAGTACTAAGTCGTGTCTCCTATGACCGATGTCTCGCATTTGCAGTGCAATGTCAGTGCAAGACTGACAATAAACGTAATACTCCTTAAAAACCCAAAAACCCAACTCGTGCAGAGCCTTGAGCCTAACAAGGCACCTGTCAATCACCAAAGCAGCCTCGTCACTGATCGCCGGTACTTCACCCTCTTCACTCGCAACTCCAATAGCAGAGGGGCTTTTACATCGAGGCGCCCCATCTCCTCTAGACCACAAGCCGAAGTTGATTAGCAACCTCTGAAATTCTTCGCTTTCAGCTCCATCGGCTATTGCTTGTTTTATTTCGTTCATCTTTTTTTTTTAACCAAAATTAGCGGATTCTTGGGGCAGTCTGAACGTACAATCTTGCCACCATTCTAAGCGCTGTTTACAATCTTTAAAAATTTCTTTATACTGCTTGCCTTGAGTCATGCCGAGCTCTATGACGTGGATGATCATGTTTTCGATTTCATCGAGAGTATTCAACTGTTTAGCGTT
>Ga0256405_10003179_pt1 | contig 34873 bp, 32 predicted proteins | sample RumenRJG_02DNA_FD_189096 | JGI IMG/M metagenome (GOLD analysis project Ga0256405, IMG submission 189096) | Bovine rumen microbial communities from Lethbridge, Alberta, Canada - RJG_02 | ecosystem: Host-associated > Mammals > Digestive system > Stomach > Rumen | place: Canada: Alberta...
GATAGAGTTCATCCCACTGATGAATGCCGTTTTCTTCCATCACGGCAACAGCGTGTTTTACAATGCGGCAGATTGCATCAATATCTTTTTCGTCTGCTTTTCGGTACTGCATTATTCCTCCAAAATGTATCCGGTTCAGCTAAGCGCTTTTCTGAAGACAAATGTCCGGTAGTCTTCTTCTTTTGTACTGAACGGCGCGTAGACTTCTTCTGAAAGCAGTTCATAGCCGTGATTGATGTACCATTTCCAGTTGCAGTCAGAATCAGTCCAAAGGTATACCTGTTTATAACCTTTTGCGTGCATTTTGGGAAGTACCTGTGCAAGCAGCGCGGAACCAGCGCCCCGTTTTCTGCTTACAAAAAGGGAAAGCTTTATGTCGTCATCGTGCATGAAGGAAAGCGTCTTTGCGTCCATGTATGCAAGATAGTCGCTGACCATTTGTAAGGTTCTCAGCTGTTCCGGGCGTGCCGCTTTTGATGCTTCGGAAAGCCATTGGCGGGCTGTATTGCGGTCGCTCCTGCGCGTAAAAAATGCTGCAGAAAGCAGTTCGTTGTCTGGGTCACGGTTCATGTCCGTAAGCTGAAAAGATAATTCCGGCTCATATATGTTGTTGCGCACAATGAATTCAACATCGAGCCGGATGAAATCCTTGTCGTCAGAAGGCGGGCTCCACAACGGAAGCACAACTTCCATTACCTGCGGAATATTTTTTTTGTCAAAGCGGGAAAGCATGCGCCATTTATCTTTGACATTCATTTCGTACAGGAATTCCCTGCGCTCTTCTTCCGGGGTTGCTTTGTTGAACCTGCCGCCCGTGCAGGAAACCCTTTGCATCCCAAGCTTTTCCATGGTTTTCCAGGAAGCATTATTTTCGCTGTCGCAGTGCGCCACAAAGTGATTTATGCCAAGTTCCTTGTGGGCCCAGCGGGCAAGTGCTGCCGCAGCTTCCTGCGCATAAGCGTTCCCGTGTGCGTCTTTTTTCAGGCACCAGGCAAGTTCCGCGCTATTTTTTTCTTCGCGCAGGTAAAGGCTTACCCCGCCAATGTGTTCTCCCTGATGCAGAACGGCACATTCGTAAAACTGAGGCGTTTCTTTCTTCCACTCGTTTTCTGCATCGCGCAGAAAAAGTTTTGACTCCTCTAAGGAATCGTTTGGCAGAAACCTCATGTACTTCATCGTTTCCCGGTCGGAAGCGTATGCATGGGTTGTTTCCAGGAATTCCATGCCCTGCGGCACAAGTTCCAGGCGCGGCGTTTTCAGGTGAAAGTTTTTTTGCATTCCAGTTTTCCTTGTTCAGTATAAGGGATCTTGAAAAACTTTGGTTTCCCGAGATGCCCTATAAACAAGAAGGGCAGGTGTCCGCCTGCCCTTCCTGCTGCCCTAGTGTTTTGCCTGCCCGTAATAGGCATTCGGGCCGTGCTTCCGCTGGTAGTGTTTGTCTATAATATAGGCAGGAAGCGGATATGCCCGCGGCTCAATCATGATGGTGTTGAGGGCCATGTGGCTGACTTCCTCCAGCACGGCAGCGTTGTACACCGCCTTGTCCGCGCTTGCACCCCAGCAGAACGGTCCGTGCCCGCCGACGAGCACCATGTTGACCTCTGCAGGATTCAGCGAATGTTCCCTGAAATGGCTGACGATGAGCTTTCCGGTTTCCTTTTCGTAGTCGTTTTTTACGGCTTCCGCGGAAAGGTAGGGCGTGCACGGCACTTCCGTCTGGATATGGTCGGCATGGGTGGTACCGAAAAGCGGTACGGGGCGCAGTGCCTGTGCCCAGCTGACTGCATACGTGGAATGCGTGTGGATTATCCCCTTGATGTCTGCGCCGCCGTTCACCGCGAATTCGCGGTAGAGCACTGCATGGGTCGGGGTGTCGCTGGACGGACGGAAGTCACCTTCCACAACCTTCCCGTCCAAGTCCACGATGACCATGCTGTCCGGCGTCAGTTCCGGGTAGGGCACCCCGCTCGGCTTGATGGCAAATACTCCTGCCGCCTTGTCGAATGCGGAGACATTGCCCCACGTATACAATGCAAGATGCTGCTCCGGAATCTGCATGTTTGCTTCATACGCCTGTTCTTTTATTGACTGGTATGTTCCTGCCATGACATTGCCTCCTGTTTAGTCCACATTTTCCACGGCGGCGCGTTCCACGGCAAGCGCTTTTGTGTAGTTTGCAAAGAAGCGGTTGAAACCGTCGATGTCTTCCTGCGCCGGTGCCACGGTCTGCACTTTTGCGCTGGCAAAGACTTTGTCCTGCAGCCATGCAGCAAGCGGGGTGCCGTTGCCGTCCGTGCGGTATGCTGCAAGCAGCGCCATGCCCCAGGGACCGCCTTCACCCGCGGTGCTCAGTGCGGAAACCGGCGTGTGCATTGCCGCCGCCATGACGGGAAGCCCCACGCCCTCCGTCTTGAAGAAGCCGCCGTGTCCGGTAAGCCGGTCAAGCTGCACATGTTCCTTGTCGAAAAGAATGTCCATGCCGGTGCGCAGTGCGCCGAGCGCGGTGAAAAGCTGCGCCCGCATGAAATTTGCCAGCGTGAACGATGCATCCTGCGTGCGCACAAAGAGCGGGCGCCCGGAAGCAAAGCCGGTCATGCTTTCGCCGGAAATATAATTGTAGGGAATAAGGCCGCCGCAGTCCTTGTCGCCCTTCATTGCTTCGGCAAGCAGCTTGTCGTAGAGTTCACCTTTGCTGAATTTTGCACCCAGCAGTTCCGCTGCTGCCCCAAAAAGCTTTATCCACTTGTCATATTCACCGGTGCAGTTGTTTGCGTGTGCCATTGCGGCCGGTTTGCCGTCCGGTGTTGCCACAATGTCAATCAGCCCGCTGTATGCCTTGGACAGGGCTTTTTCCAGCACGACCATTGCAAAGACAGAAGTTCCGGCAGACACGTTGCCGGTGCGGGCCGCCACGGAATTGGTGGCAACCATGCCGGTGCCGGCGTCTCCTTCCGGCGGTGCCAGCGGGATTCCCGCTTCCAGCGTGCCGTCGGGATCAAGCCATTTTGCGCCTTCTGCGGACAGCGTACCTGCATCTGCCCCGGCGGGAAGGCATTCCGGCAGCAGCCGGGCAAGTTTCCAGGGGAACTTGTACGGGGCAACAAGTGTGTCGAACTGCTGCATCATGCCCTTGTCATAGGTGCCGGTGGCGGCATCAACGGGGAACATGCCGGAAGCATCCCCCACGCCGAGCACTTTGCGCCCGGTGAGCATCCAGTGTGCGTATCCGGCCAGTGTGGTAAAGAACGCTACGTCCTTTACGTGCGGCTCTTCGTTCAGGATTGCCTGGTACAGGTGCGCAATGCTCCAGCGCTCCGGTACCGGGTAGCCGAACAGCGCGGAAAGTTTCTGCGATGCAGCCCCGGTGATGGTGTTGCGCCATGTGCGGAACGGAACGAGCAGCGAACCGTCGGCGCCGAATGCCAGGTAGCCGTGCATCATGGCGCTGATGCCAAGGGCACGGAGCTTAGTGAGCTTTACGCCATATTTTTCCAGCACGTCTTTTTTCATGCCGGCAAATGCAGTTGCTATGCCGGTGTGTATTTCATCGAGTGAATATGTCCAGATGCCGTCCACAAGGGAATTCTCCCAGTCAAAGGCACCTCCTGCCACAGGCTCGTTTTCCGAATTGATGAGCACCGCTTTGATACGGGTGGAGCCGAATTCAATGCCGAGCACAGCCTTTCCGGCGGTGATTTCCTCTGCAATTTTTTCCTTGGTCATATTTACTCCTCGGGGAGACGCTGCATGTACATCCAGCGTCAGTGATAATGTCAGCTGTTCCGTGGCAATTCCGGGTTGTATTTCAGGGGCGTCGGCTTCCCTGAACCCGGCGGAAGCTTCTTTTTATTATCAGTCGGATTCTAAAAAAATGCAAGTATTTTCTTATTTTTTATGGTGTTTATCATTTTTATTTGATATTATAGGGCTGGAGGCTGGACGGGTCTGTTTCAAAATTCAGTAAGCTTGAAACTACCTCGATAGACTTTATTTTCAGTTTCTTGTAAGATAGAGCAAGTTTCAAAAGGCTGTAGATTTTGGGACTTTCCCGGTGATGAAACCAATGGACGGCAGTTTTTCTGATTTTAGCTGGCAGAATGTTATAAAAAAAGTTCTCTGGGCGCTTCTGGCTCTTGTACTTTCCGTGCTTACTGTGTATACAGTGTTCAGGAAGGGCGACCTTTCATTCCTTGAGCTCCTTATAAACTTGCGGCGCGCATCTCCCTGCTGGCTGCTTCCTGCATTCCTGGGGATGTTCTGCTTTATTTCTTTTGAGGGAACGGCAATTGTGCAGATTTTGCGGACGCTCGGTTTTTCGCCGTCCCCCGGCAAGGGCTTTTTGTATGCTTCGGCCGACATCTATTTTTCTTCCATAACTCCGTCTGCATCCGGCGGGCAGCCGGCAAGTGCCTATTTTATGCACAAAGACGGTGTTCCGGGCTTTGCCGTTACCGTTGCGCTTATCCTGAACCTGACGATGTACACGCTGGCCATCATCACTATCGGGCTGCTTTCGCTGCTCTGCTTTCCGCAGGTGTTTTTGCAGTTCAATATCGCCTGCAAACTGATGATTGTGTTCGGCATCTGCGCCATGACCGCCCTGGTGCTGATCTTCCTCATGCTCCTGAAGAACCAGCATATCCTGATGCGGCTTGGCAATGCCTGTGCCGTGGTGCTGTATACGCTGCATTTCCGCCGCAGTGCTGCCAAGCTCCGCAACAAGCTGACGGCTGCCGTAGCGGGCTATAATGAATGTGTTTCTATCCTCAAAGGAAAAAAATCCCTGCTGTTCAGGATTTATGCCCTGAACCTTCTGCAGCGGGGTGCTCAGATTCTTGTTACGGTCTTTTCGTTCCTGGCGCTTGGCGGCAACCTGCGGGACAGCCTGCATATCTTTGCGGTTCAGACCTATGTTATGCTGGGCTCAAACTTCGTTCCGGTTCCCGGAGCTATAGGTATTTCTGAATACATTATGTTTTCCGGCTATACGATGTTCATGGACGCCGATGCTGCCTATAATCTGGCTGCCGTGAGCAGGGGAATTTCGTTCTACGTGTGTGTCGCAATCAGTTTTTTTGCTGTAGTGGCTGGATATATAGTGATTCACTTGAAGAAACATAAAGGGGGATCTTTATGATAGGGTTCTATGATTATACGGTGGTTCTTACCTACCTTTCAATGCTTTCCGCAACCACGGGAATCATGCTCTGCCTGAACGACATCGGGCATCCCTATCTGGGCATGTTCTTCCTGATGTTCTGCGGGCTGTGTGATGCATTTGACGGCAAGGTTGCGCGTACAAAGAAAAACCGCACGGAGCAGATGAAGAAATTCGGCATTCAGATTGATTCTCTTTCCGACCTTGTTGCCTTTGGGGTGCTTCCGGCCTGTATTGGAATTGCCATGCTCAGGAGCAGCATTGAGTTTTCGATTTTCCCGGATTTCCGCTTCCTGCATCTGGCGGACAAATCTACTATTATAAAGATCATTCTTACGATGATAGCCGTACTGTATGCGCTTGCGGCAATGATTCGCCTTGCGTATTTTAATGTGCTTGAAGAAGAGCGCCAGAAGGCAGACAAAAAGGGTGAAGCGCTTAAAACCTACATCGGGCTGCCTGTTACGAGTGCGGCCCTTGTGTTCCCGACGATACTGCTGGTGCACATCTTCAGCAAGGCTGACCTTACGCTGCTGTATTTTGTGTTCCTTGCTGTGGTGGGTTTTCTCTTTGTTTCCAGAATTCAGGTGAAGAAGCCTACGATGAAGGGCATCCTGATTATGATTGTGGTGGGAGCTGTTGAAGCGGCAGCGCTCGCCTTTGTCTTCATCGTTATGAGAAGGCAGTAAGCGCGCGATGAATGTCCTGAACTTCCTCTACAAGACGGTGCCCGGAAGGCAGCTCCTGAAAGTGCTTGCATCCCGCCCGGTTTCCAGGCTGTGCGGGCGCTTTCTTGATTCGCCCTGTTCCGCCTTCCTGATACAAGGTTTTGCCCGGCGCAACGGCATTGTTCTTGCAGACTACGAGACGGACAGCATTCGGACGTTTAATCAGTTTTTCCGCCGGAAAATAAAGGAGGGCAGGCGCCCGTTCGACATGGAGCCGCAGCATCTGCCATCCCCCTGCGACGGCCTGCTTTCCGCGTGGAACATAGAGGAGGGAACCGTCATTCCGGTAAAGCAGAGCCGGTACACGGTGCGCTCCCTGCTGCAGGACGAAGAGCTTGCTGCGTCCTTTGACGGCGGCGTCTGCCTGGTGTTCCGCCTTTGCGTTGATAACTACCACCGCTACAGCTACGCGGATTCCGGCAAGAAAGGGCGGAATGTGTTCATTCCGGGTGTTCTGCACACGGTGCGCCCCGTTGCATTAGAAAGTCTTCCCGTGTTTTCGGAGAACTGCCGCGAGTACACTGTAATAGAAAGCGAATGTTTTGGTAAAATTGTTCAGATGGAAGTGGGCGCCATGCTTGTGGGGCGGATTGTAAATGCAGAGGGCGAAGGCACTGCTGTCCGCGGCAAAGAAAAGGGATTCTTCGAATACGGCGGTTCCACAATCATCCTGCTGGTAGGCGCGGGAAAGCTTTCCCTTCGCAGTGACATTGCAGACAATTCCCGTATGGGCTGCGAAACGCCTGTGCAGATGGGCGAATGTATTGCCGTTGCCGCCCCGTGTGAGGACTAGCAGGGCAGCGTCTGACTTTTACAAGGAATTTACAGCTGGGCGGCAAATGTCTTTACAGCTTCCAGCGCGGACTCCGGGGAACGGAGCGGGTTCACAAAGGACTGCACTGCCCCGAAGGCGGCGCCTTTGCGTTCTGCCGCGGCACGAATCGCCGCAAGGCATTTTTCCGCTGAGCCGCCCGCACTTGAAGCAAAGGCAGATACCTTTTTCCCGGTAAAATCAACCTTGTCAAGGAATGCGGCAAGCGGTGCAGAAGGCTTTCCGGCCCAGACCGGCGTGCCTACAATCACCTGCTCATAGCCGGACAAATCCGGAAGCGTTCCTTTCAGCTCCGGCTTAAAGCCAAGCGAAGCGTCGCGCCCGCCGTGCAGGAATTTCAAAAGGCCCTTTTTCGGGTATTCCTTTACGGTTTCCAGGCGGTACACCTCTGCCCCCAGCTGCTTTGCCAGGGCATCCGCCACAAAAGCAATATTTCCTTCAAGTGAATAATATACAATCAGTGTTGCTGCCATAAAAATCTCCTTTTTTCCGGCGTGCAAAAATTATAGCCAGCCTTCCCAGACTTTCTGCTGCATGCCGACAGTGGCAGCATCCTTGCCGTTACGGCAGACGGGCAGTTTAAGCAGCAGCTGGTTTTCAAACAGCTTGTCTTCCTTGCTGCTGTCATCAAGATAGGCAAAGGATGCATAGTCCTTTGCCGCCTTGTCCGCCATGGAATCCACGGCAGCCGCACGTCCGCCTTCCGAGCGGGCAAGGGCAGCCACGACGGAATCAAATTCGCCGCGCGACAAAGCCTTTTCCTTCAGATCGATGAACTGAAAGGGAATGCGCCGCTCCTTAAAGAAGCGCTGTGCCGCCTTGCAATCAAATGATTTATTGGTACCGAAAATCTGTATCACCGTTACACCCGCCGGGCAATTCCCGTAATCCTAGAAGCGGACAGTCCGCGGTGCCGCAGCAAAGCTGGAGAACACTGCCTCTGCATCCTTAAAGTAGAGCACTTCGGTATTGTCGTCGTCCGCAGAATACATTGCCTTCAGGCTGGGGAAATGTTCCAGCATGTCGGCCTTTGCCTCGCGGCGGTCATCGCGCACCAGCGTGCCGGACAGCCGCAGCCATTCCTTTCCGTTAAAGCAGCACAGCTCCACCTTGGGGTTTTTCTGAATCTGATGGGAAACAGGTTTTGATTTGCCGGTCTGAATGTACAGCTTGCCTTCAAAAATATTCACCGTGCCGAACGGCCTGTTGCGCGGCTGGCCGTCTTCAACGGTGGCAAGGTAATATGTCCCGCAGGACTTGATAAACTCATAAACTTCATTCATGGAATGTGCCTCCTTTTGCATCAGCAAAAAGGATAGCACAATTCCCGCACAAATGCCAGCCCCGCAGCGTGCGGCGGGACAGGGCTTTTTACCAGGTGATGCTGAATGTCTTTGCATTCCTGAGCGTAAGGAATTCCAGCAGGGGCACGGAAAAGACGGCCTTGTTCGCGGAAGTGCGGGAACGTCCGGTTTCGGACAGGGAGGCACTGCTGATTTTGCAGCCCGCAGGCGGGGCAAGGCTCATCTGCACGGCGGATTTTTCCAGCTCGGCAGCAAGTTCTTCCCCGTACACGGCGGCTATCAGGTCGCGGTATTCGGCGGCATCCATGCTTTCGCCGGTAAAAATCGGCGCCATGAACAAATCCAGATAATTCCGGGAATCATCCGGCAGCAGGGCGGTCAGCTGCGTTACCGTATCCGGCGACAGTATGACCGTAAGCGATTTTGACGTGCAGGTAATGAAATTCGCCGCCTTGATGTTGTTCACGGTAACGGCTTTCTGGGCTTCCGGGGGCTTTATGGAGCCGGAAATGCTCAGTTCCCTGCCGGACGGCGCGGAAACTTTCGGTTCCCTGATGTCGCTGCCGTCAAAGGACTGCTGAATCCGCGAAACCATGTCGGCGGAAAACAGCCCGTCATCAGCGCTGCCGCCGTTCATCATTGCCGCCATGGACACCGTATCTGCCAGCGTCTTGCCCAAATCCATAGAAAACTGCACGGCAGAACTGCGGTCAGCATTTGCCTGGATTGCAATGGAGGCAGAACAGCCCGAAAGCGCAAAGAGCAGCAGAAGATATACAAATGAATAAAGATATTTTCCTTTCGTCATACCCGTTAAACAACAAAACGGGCGTCAGGTTTCAAAAGAGTGCCGCCGGAAGCGCAGGATTGCCCCGCAGCTCCGGGCACCAGCGGGTTATTTTGTGGGGGGAAGAATCCTGCCGTAGCCGCAGAAGTGGCTCTGCCAGTACTTTTCGTCGATTGCGCTGATGATGACGCCGGTTTCCGGGCCGTCACTCGCCGCATGGATAAAGAGCCGCTTGCCGTGGAATTTACCCTTGCCATTGTACTTGCCAAGGTAGATGCCCACGTGCGACACCTTGCCGGTTCCCGTGGTCTTGAAGAACATCAGGTCGCCCGGTTCCCGATCGTCCTCTTCGATAAGCTTGACGTTGCGGTGCGTGTAGATTGCCTGCGAAGTCGGGGGAATCTGCACGTTTACGGCATGGGAGGCAGCATAGGACACAAAGCCGGAACAGTCAAAGCCGCTTTCCGGCGTTTTGCCGCTGTACACATACGGCGTGCCCTTAAGGGAAAGCGCATAGTCGATGAGGCGCTGGCGTTCAGCAGAGACTTTATCGGCAGCTGTAAGTGTCTGGGCAAACACCACGGTGAGCAGGAGCATTGCCGCAGCAAAAAAAATTCTGTTCAGCTTCATATTTTATGAATCGGAGCAAAATGCAGCCCTGATGAGGTTTATTTTCAGCAGCCGCGGGGCGTTCCCCGCAAATAAGTTTTTCCGGGAGGCCCTTTAATCTTTTACTTATCAGCACTTTCATGATATACTAGAAGTATTATGCAGAATTCACTAAAAGACTGGAAACCAACCGCTATTCTGGAACCATACAAAGAAAGTCTCTTTACGGGAGACTGGCCTACGCTGCCGGAAATGCTCCGCATAAGCACTGCGCGCAATGCAAAGCACCCCTTTTTTACCGACTTTGACGGTGAAGGCGGCAGCAAGCGCACCCTGAGCTTTGCCGAGGTACAGGAGAAGACAGAGACGCTGGCCCGCTGGATGGCAGCAGAAGGCGTTACGCATGGCGACCGCGTTGCAGTCACCGGTAAGAATTCCCCGGAATGGGGCGTCGTTTTCCTGGCGGCAGTGTCGCTGGGGGCAATCATCTGCCCGCTGGATTACGCGCTGCACACGGAAGAGCAGGAAAACCTGCTGGCAACCGCAGCACCCAAGCTGCTTTTTGTGGACGAAGAAAAATACGGCCACTATGCAGAAAAAAAGCAGTCCTTTGCCGTCTATTCGCTCAGCAGCAAGCACCCGGATGTCTACGTTTTTAACCTGCACACGCAGAAGGAAGCCCCCATCACGTCACCGGTACCGGAAGACACCGCGGCAATCCTTTTTACGAGCGGCACGACAAGCACCCCCAAGGGCGTTATGCTGAGTCACCGCAACCTGGTCAGCGATGCCTTCATCGCCCAGACAAATATGATTATCACCTGCGACGACGTGTTCTACGCCCTGCTGCCCATCCACCACGCCTACACCATGCAGGCGGTCTTCATTGAATCCCTGTGCGTGGGTGCAGAAATCGTATTCGGCAAGAGCATGGCAGTTTCCCGCATGATGCGCGACCTGAAGGAAGGCGGCATAACCATGATGCTGGGAGTGCCGCTGCTGTTCAACAAGCTTGCAGACGGCATTATCAAGGGGCTCAAGTCAAAGGGCATGGTTGTCTACGCCGTCATCCGCATCCTGATGGAAGTGTCCTACCTGATAAAAAAGCTTTTCGGCGTGAATCCCGGCAAGCAGATGTTCAAGGCCGTGCTCCAGCAGGCGAACCTGTACACGGTGCGCATTGCCATCAGCGGCGGCGGGCCGCTTTCGCAGCAGGTCTTCAAATTCTTCAACGCAATGGGCATCAACTTTGTGCAGGGCTACGGGCTCACGGAAACTTCGCCCATCATTGCACTCAATCCCGTGGAGCACTTCAAGATTGAGAGCGTGGGCAGCTACTTTGCCGGATGGATGGAAATGAAAATCCTTGACCCGAATGAAGACGGCATCGGGGAAATCTGCGTAAAGGGGCCGATGGTCATGCAGGGCTACTACAAAATGCCCGAAGAAACCGCAAAAATGTTCACGGATGACGGCTGGTTCAAAACCGGCGACCTTGGCTGGCTTGATTCCGAAAACTACCTGATGCTTTCCGGCCGGGCCAAGAACATGATTGTGACCGAAGGCGGAAAGAATGTCTACCCGGAGGAAATCGAAGACATGTTCCAGCTGGAAGGCGACATCCAGCAGATTACGGTGCAGGGCTACATCGCGGACGAAGAAAAGCATTCCGAAGAACTGGAAGCACTTGTCTACCCCAGCGATGCGGTGTACGAGCGGATGAAGCTGGTACGCGACGGCACCACGCCGGGTCCCGTGCAGGATGCCGTCCGCGCCGCCGTCAGCAAGGTGAACAAGCGCCTGCAGCCCTACCAGCGCATAACAAAGGTAACGTTCCTTACGGAGCCGCTGGCAATGACAACAACACTCAAGGTAAAACGCACATATAATAAATAAAGGGCATTTTGAAATTCAGACCCGGAAGCCGGCCGGTTTCCGGGCGCCCAATGAGGAAATCCACATGATTCAAGCACCAATTCAGGACAAGGAACTGTCCGAATATCTGGCGGCGCTGCCCGCAGATGACATGATACACTTTACGATGTGCGAAGGGCGCATCCGCGGGGCGCTGTTCCAGGGCACCCGCTTTGTAAACCAGATGCGGGCGCAGCACAACACGGGAATACTGGAAAGCTACATACTGGGGCAGGCGTGCCTGAGTGCCGCCCTGCTTATCCCCGCACTGATGAAGGGGCGCGAGCATCTGAGCCTGCATTACGACGTTCCCGACTCCCCGGCAAAGGGTTTCTGCGTAGAGGCAGATTCTACCGGCTGGGTCCGCGGCTACCTGATGGAAACGCACATCCCCGTGGAAAAGCCGCTGGAAAACTGGGACCTGCGCCCCTTTTTAGGCGGCGAAGGCTACATGACCATTCAGACTGTCCACCCGGAAGACAAATATCCGCAGACAAGTTCCGTAAACACGACCGGAAACATCGCCGACGACATAGTATTTTATTTTGACCGCAGCGCCCAGCTCAAGACCGCGCTCACCACGTCCATCCAGATGGACAAGCAGGGGCGCATCATCGGCGCCGGTGGCATATTCATTCAGGTGATGCCGGAAAGCGGCGGCACCTACAACGGCGTGCAAAAGCGCGGCGCCCAGATAGACAGTGCTTCCGACAAGGCAGCGGATGACGCCCTCATAGCGGACGTGGAGTCGGTATTCCGGACGGCGCCGTCGCTGGGGCTGTGGTTCAGTCAGGGGCGCACCCACGAGGAGCTGCTGCAGGAACTTTTCGGGTCTTTTTCGCCGGTAGTTGCACTGCACCGCAGCATTGTCTTTGACTGCCCCTGTTCAGAAGAAAGCTATGCCGAGCACCTGCGCCGCCTGCCCGCGGATCAGCTGGCAGAACTCAAAAAAGACGACACGCTGGAAATCATCTGCCGCAACTGCGGTTCCGTGTACCGCATTCCGACCAGCGGGCTGTAGCATGAAAAAAACACTGGCAGAGCAGCAGCTGGAAAAGCACATCCCTGCGCTCATCTCACTCTGGCGGGAAACAGGGAAGCACGGCGGAGGAACAAAAAACCGCGGTTCCCTGGCAGCGGTTCTGCGTCAGGCAGCGCCGCTTTCCAAGGCAGAACGGGATACTGTTTCCCGCGCCCTGCTGGGACTCCAGCGGGGGCTGACCGGCAGCAGGGAACTTGCCGGAGCCGGCTACATGGAAAACAATGCATATCTTGGCGCCTACCTGCTCTACTATTGGTGCGTATCCTACCTGCAGGTTTCCTATGCAGCACGGAGCGCCGCTGAACAGTGCCGGGCATTGTTCGCCGCCCGCAGGCAAAACGGTTCCCCCGTCAGAATCCTTGATGCAGGCTCCGGCCCGGCACCGGCAAGCATGGCAGTCTGCGACCTGCTCTGCGAACTGGGCGCTGCCGACGAAAGCTTTTCCGGCGGCAATGCATCTGCCGCAGGCGGTACCACGCTACCCGCCGGGGCCGCAGAGGATGCCGCACCCGCCATGCCGGAGCTGCAGCTTTGGGATAACAGCGGCAGGGCGCTTTCACTTGCAGAAAAACTCTATGCCCGTGAATTTCCCGGCATGCACCTGCACAGCACCGTTACGAATTTCCAGCATAGCGCACTGCCTTCCATAGAAAAGCAGGACATCATCGTGATGAGCCATGCACTCAATGAATTGTGGCCGGACGCGGGGGATGCCGCCATTCCCCGGCGCGCCGCATTCCTGCAGGAACTCTGCGGCTGCCTTGCGGACGACGGGCTGCTGCTGCTGTGCGAACCGGCACTGCTTGCCACAAGCCGCAATGCCATCAGCCTGCGCAACGAGCTGCTGCGCTGCGGCTTCCACGTGCTTTCACCCTGCCCCGCCGATGCACCCTGCCCTGCACTCGCCGCCGGAACAAACCAGACCTGCCACGCAGAAATTGCATGGCAGCCGCCGGAACCGGTGCGTTCACTGGCAGAAGCCGCCCGGCTCGACAGGAATTCGGTAAAAATGACGTTCTTTGTGCTTTCCCGGCAGGATTTCCGGCAGCAGGGAACATTCCGCGTCGTATCGGACGCAATGCTCAACAAATCAGGCCGGGTGCGCTACCTGCTCTGCGACGGGGAAAAGCGGATTGCGCTCTCCGCAAAAAAAGGAGACGCCCATGCCGAAGCAGAAGGCTTTTTCCGCCTGAAGCGCTACGACAGCCTGGAACTTGAGCAGGCGGAACAGCGCGGGGAACAGAACCTTTCCTACGGGATTGCGGAGGACACAAAGCTGCACATACAGCAGTTCCGCTGAGGAAACAAAAAAAGCCGGGCAAAACACCCGGCTTTCCTTTTGCTGCAGCTGCATCAGACCATCACAATGCGGTTCTTGAAGAAATCAACAACCGTTTTCTTTATCTCATCAGGAGATTTGCTCTTTAAGATGTAGCCTTCCGGATGCAGCTTCATTACGTCCATCACGCTGCTGCGGTCGCTGTATGCTGTCAGGAAAATAACAGGAGTATCCTTCATCTTGGGCACAGCGCGAATCTGGCGCAGCACATCCGCTCCGCTCATCGTGGGCATCTTGTAGTCCAGCAGGATAAGGTCAATGGGATGCGTACACAGGAATTCTATTGCCGTTTCACCGGAATTCACCAGGGAAACTTCAAAATCATCCCGCAGCCAGCCCTGAATGCTCCGGAGCAGTATCGGCTCATCGTCCACAACAAGAACACGCTTGCGCGCGCGGTCGTTCAGCTCGAACTCCGACATGAAGATGCCGATGTCCAGCGGGAAGGTCTGGAAATGCACGCCGGGAACTTTCTTAAGGAAAGCGTCTTCTTCCGGCGATATGCCGTTTATGGTACCGGCAAGGTACAGATGCCAGCCGGAATCAGCAGCTTTCTCTACAACACTGCGCACCACTGCAAAATCCATGGATTCTGAAAGACAGACCAGCAGATGCAGCGGTTCTCCCGGCAAAACCCCAAGGCTTTCCGTTTCCGGTGCAACAACACGGACAACAAATTCCCGCTCTTCCAGCTCATGCAGGAAATTCTTTACAACAAGACGCTGCCCATCACCCATCACATACAGTATCTTTTCACTCATTGCCTTTCTTTCTCCTCGCCGCCTGCAGTTGCTTCCGCCGTGAGCAGAGCCTTAAGACCTGCAAAGTCCACGTTGTCCGCACAGACCTTTATTTTATCATATATCGGCGCAAATGCCAATGGAATTGTATATTTTCTGAATTCCGCCATAACCGAATCAACGCCGTCTATGCTGAAATCCTGCACGGCGCCGGAAAGTTTCTGCAAAAGCGCTTCCTGCACGGCGGCCGGCAGCTCCTGCGCGCCCCCGTTTCCAGCGCCGGAATCTTGCTCCCCGCCGTCAAAATGCTCCAGCCTGCGGGCATACGAGCGGTACAGCTCCATCATAACACCGTGCCCGGCCTTGACGGCAGCGGCATCCCCTTCGTCCGCACAGTGCTCAAGGTGGGCAGCGCGGGAAGAAAGCTCCTCCGCCCCGATAAGCCGCGACGTGCTCTTGAGCGCATGGACTTTTGTGCTGTAGGATTCCCAGTCTTCCGCCTCAAACAGGCGCTGGAGTTCCCCCGCCTTTGCTTCTATAGAAGAGCGGAACTGTACCAGCGCATTACGCAGCACATCCACGGTGCCGCAATGCTCCATGGCCACATCCGCATTAATGCCTTCCGTCCCCCGGATATCTGCAAGCTCATCCTTTTCCCCCGGCTCCGGCGGCTGGCCGGCTTCAGGGCGTTCCGGGACGGCTTCCACCATTCCCGGCGGCAGGTAGCGGCGGATTATGGCTTCAAGGCGTTCCGGCGTAACGGGCTTTGACAGGTAGTCCGAAAAACCTTCGTCCAGATACATTTTCTTTGCACCGATGATGGCATTTGCCGTAAGCGCGATGCAGGGTTTCCCGGCGGAAAGGTTTTTTACGCGTCCGTCCGTGCAGCCCGGCACGGGAGTCTTTGCCAGCCGCTGCATTTCGCGGAGGGTCTGAATGCCGTCCATTCCCGGCATGCGGTGGTCGATGAACAATATATCGTAGGTATTCTGCTGCACTTTTTCCAGCGCTTCCTCGCCGCTCAGCACTGTGTCAATCCTGATGCCCGTGTTCTTCAGCAGACCGTGGATAACCTGCAGGTTCATTTCGGTGTCATCCACAAAAAGCATCCGGGCACGGGGCGCGTACAGCGTTTCCTTGTAGCGCTCTATCCGGGCGATGGCAGAACGGAAGCTTTCGCCGATGTCGCCCAGTTCCGTCCAGTCCGTAACTTTCTGCTCCACGGAGAAAGAAAATTCTGACCCCTTGCCGTATTCGCTCCGGACTTCAAGGCGGCTGCCCATCATCCCAAGCGTTTTCTGCACAATGCTCATCCCCAGCCCGCTTCCTTCGATGGTGCGGTTGCGGCCTTCTTCAATGCGCTCAAAGGGTGAGAACAGCTTTCCCATGTCCTCATGCTTTATGCCGCTGCCGGTGTCGCGGACGCTTATGTGCAGGATAATGGAAGATTCGCTGAGTTTGTCCGCCTTTACCGTAAAGGTAACAGAGCCGGAGCCTGTGTATTTGACGGCATTGGTCAGGATGTTCAATATGCACTGCTTCAGGCGGACACTGTCGCCGTAGAGGTTGCGCGGGATGGACGGGTCTGCGTCCAGCACAAGGTTAAGCTTCTTTTCCTGCGCGCGGAGGGAAACCATGTTCACCAAATCGAAGAGGACGGATGCAAGGTCGTAGTTTTCCGGCAGAATTTCCATCTTGCCCGCCTCTATCTTTGAGAAATCAAGGATGTCGTTGATGATGGAAAGCAGCGTGCGACCGGCATTCTTGATGTTCAGGGCGTAGCCAAGTATGGTGCTGTCCTCGCATTCCCGCAGAATCATTTCGTCCATGCCGAGCACGGCGTTGATAGGAGTGCGGATTTCATGGCTCATGTTGGCAAGGAAGGCGCTCTTTGCACGGGAAGCCGCGGCATTTGCATCTGCCACCTGCTTGAGCCGTTCACGTTCAAGGCGTTCCTTTTCGATGTTTTCCACCGCCCAGATAACATGGTGCAGCGAGCCGTCCGGGTGCTTGTCTACAAGGATAAAGCTGCCCCGGTACCATATACCGTGCGCAAAGAATTCGTGGGAAATCGTTATCTTGCCCTTCATGCGGGCGTTCAGCGTGGCAAAATCGACGAACTCCTGCAGCTCTGCATTGGTGCCGCCTTCCGCCTGCATCGCCATCATCCGGTGAAGGACGGCGTCTGCGTTACCGAACACGCCCCCGGCATCATTCGGCGATTTTCCCTTGTTGAGGATTTCCGACAGCGTGTTGGTGTCCAGGTCAATTTCGTGCATGGAAACGTACATGCTCGCAAGGAATTCGTTCTTGCTGCGCGATTCCGTCAGAGCGGCCTCTTTTGCTTCACGTTCACGCTCCGTCTGTTTCTGGATATAGCCGATGTACTCTTCCATCTGGCTTGCCATCTTCCGGATGCTGTCGGCAAGCTGGCCGATTTCGTTGTCCGATTCGTAGGGAATGGCGATACCAAGGTTTCCGTTTGCAATACCGCGCGTGGCAACCGTGAGCATTTTTATCGGGCTTATCAGCTTTGCAATGGCATAATGCAGCAGCAGCACAAGGATTGCCAGCGTAACAAGCAGCAGCCCGGCCTGCTCCAGCAGCATGAGCATGTTCATCTGCATGATGTCTGCATACGGGACGGCAATAAGCACCGTCATGCCGTTGTGCAGGTCTGCCACGCTGCCGATGTGCCGCACGCCGTCCCAGAAAAAATCCTGCGGGATATCCCGCTCGCCCTCGCTGAGCAGCTCAGGAAGCGAATTTCCCTTTCCGGCTTTTTTGCGGCGGGCATGATCCTTTGAAGGAAAAGCGCTCTGGTACAGGATAGTGCCGTCTTCACCGGCAAGCAGAACATGCATGTCCTGCACCGGAAGTCCGGCAAGCATCGCGCTGAGCACGGAAAGGCTCACGTCCATGCCGATGACGCCAAGCAGTCGGTTCTCCCGGAATACCGGCAGCATATACGATACGACGGAATCCCGGACGGCCGCATTATAGCGGGCATCCGACCACGCAGGAAGAAGGGGCTGCTGCTCCCGCTCCTCGGCAGGAGGAAATTCCCCCAGCCCGGTGGCGGCAAAACCATTCATCCGGTCGCCGGCAAGGTAGACGCCGCCAAAACTGCTGCCTAAAATCTGCGCCGGGGCAAAATACATGGCGGAAACTCCGGCCGGAAACGAGCCAAAGCGTTCCAGTTCCTCGGAAAGCACCGCTGCGTATTCCGCACCGTATGCGGCATCGTCCCGGATTTTTGCCTCATCAATCGTCTGCAGCATAAAATTGCGGACGGATTCCACCGCCTGTTCCACGGCAGAAAAACAGTCGTCCAGTTCCTTGGACTTCTGGCCGGACATCAGGAGTATGCCCTGGTTCACGTACCGCGCCACGCCGCGCCGCTGATGAAACGAATTCAACCCTTCCATCAGCATAAAGGTTACCATGACCATGGAAAAGCACATGAGGATTGTATATGTCCGAATAGAAAAAGAACGCCTGCATTTCATACCGTCACCTCCATATCCGAGCCAGTTTCAAAAACCGCTGGCATATATGCCGTTATATTCCGCAGGACTGTAATCCACGCGCCTGTTCCGGCTCAGAGAAATCCCCGCGCTTCAAGCCACAGCGCAAGCTGCTCAGCCCAATGATATTCCCTGAACGGCACCTTATTCGTCTGCATTCCAAAGCCATGCCCGCCCTTATCATAGCTTGCAAAGGAACTGTCCACGTGGTGTGCCTGCAGCGCTTCGTAGAGCCGCACGCTGTTTTCGTAACAGACTACGCGGTCATCCTTGCAGGCAACAAGATACGTGGGCGGCATGTCCACAGGAATCTGCAGTTCCATAGAAAACGAATCCTTCTGCTGCTGCGACGGAGAGCGCCCCAGCAGGCTTTTGCGGGACCATTTGTGTCCGATGTCATCCTGCATGGAAACAACGGGATACACGGGGATGACAAAATCAGGGCGCAGGCTCACATCCGTCTCTATGCCAAGCTTGGCAAGTTCATCAACACTGCCGCCGATTGCCCCCGACCACAGCGCAAGGTGCCCCCCGGCAGAAAAACCGATGACACCAATCTTGGAAGCATCCACGCCGTACTCACCGGCATGTTCCCGCACCAGCTGAATTGCACGCTGAATGTCCTGCATCATCGCCGGATAATGATAGTTGTCCTGCGCCGTCCGGTAGCACAACAGGAATGTCGATGCGTGCCGGGACGAAAACCATTTTGCCGTCGTGCGCCCCTCGTTGAACACACCAAGGTGATGGTAGCTTCCGCCCGGACAGATGATGACGGCCGTTCCGTTCGGTTCATCAGGGACGGTAACTTCCAGCATGACGCGGGTACCGGGCAGCTGCGGCGTATTCGCCCAGATGTTCACGCTTGTCCGGCTTACGGCAAACGCAGCAATGTGCAGAAAAAACAGGATGGCAGCGGCAAGGAACAGTCTTTTCATAAAATCCGGTTGTCCCTCATAAATGCTTCTGCCGAAATGCGCCGGTGCATTTTTTCGGTCAGCCGGCGCGAGGCAATCTGCGGCTCAAGGCCTGCGTACTCGGTCAGCTCAATCTCCGGAAGCAGGCAGATGTCGTAGAAATAGCGTTCCGTCCTGTTGTAGGAAAAGAATGCATCGTTCTTGCCCAGACCATACTTGTCATTCCCGCCGATGTAAACCGGCTGCACGTTGCTGCCCGTCTTGATGGCAATCCGTGCCGCACCACGCTTGTAGCGGTTCGTGCCATGGCGCGGCGTACGGGTTCCTTCGGGGAATATAATCAGGCAGTTGCCTTCTTCCAGCGAACGCTTTGCCTGCTCCAGCAGGTCGTCAAAATTCAGGCTGTTAACGATATACAGGTTTCTGATAACGCCCACCACGGGCGTGCGCACAAGCGTGCCGCGTACAATGCAGTCTGCGTTCGGCAGAAGCGAAACCAGATACACAATGTCAAGGATAGAAGGATGATTCGCCACGACGACCTTTGAACGGAGCTTGCGGAACGCTTCGCGGTCGCTGATTCTGACGCGCATAACTCCGGCCAGACACATCAGGCGGATGAAAAAGCGGAAGGTCGCAGATACCGCGCGGCGGGCGTACTTGCGGAAGCGCTCCTGGGGATGCAGGAAAATCTTCATCAGCGGGAAGAGAAGAATGGCAAGCCCAATGCTGCCCGTACCGAAGATAAAGTACATCACCAGCTTCATGGTGGCGGCATAGGTATAGAAAAATATATTCTTTGGCTTGGGAAGGTCTGCCGTTCCGTAGCGGTATTCGTCTTCTGGCGTTTTCATCTGCAGGTTTCCTTGAGCAGGCAGCGGAGCAGTGCAGCCGGGGAAGCATCTGCTTCCGAGCCGCAGCTGATGCACGCAGCGGGAACCGGCAGCCCGGATGTTTCCGGCGGTTCCGCAGAAATTACCGCAGCAAAGGCAAGCGGCTCATAAAGTGCCGGCGGCTCATTATTCGCCGGCGGCTCATTATTCGCCGGCGGCTCATTATTCGCCGGCGGCTCAGCATTCGCCGGGCGGAGCGAAGCATACTGTTCCGGCACCAGTTCATCACCGTACACAAACAGCACCTGTTTTTCTGCCCCGCACAGTACCGGTGCACAGGCAGCAGCAAAGCCCTGCGCAAACTGTTCCCGTGCAGGGAATATGACGGAATAGCCGCTTTTCAGGCTGCTGCAAATCGTTGCAAGCGCAACCGGCGCATTAAAAACCGACAGCGAAAATGCCGCAGGAGAAACTTCGCCTTCTTCAATGAGTTTTTCGTTTATGGAAAATTCCCGGTTCAATTCGCCCCGCAGGGATACAAACACAAGCTTTATGTCCCCGCAGCCAGTCTGAAGGAGTGCATCATGCACAACCTGCACGGTCATCTTGCTCAGCTGGCTCAGGCGCCTGCGGAACAGCGGTGACGTAAACGAGAGCGCAGGGCTCTCCGCCGTGCATGCAATCTGCTTCTTACCCTCAGCCCATGCCATCCAGTCTTCCGGGGAAGCAAGCCCCGGCGCCCAGCAGGACGGCTGCGAAACATACACCTGCATCAGCGCTTCCTGAACACAAGCAGGGAATAGGCGTTCGAACCAAGGTTGTGGTGCGCAGTCTTCAGGGAGAAGCCGGCCTCTTCAATGGCAGATACCAGTTCCCCGTAGCGGTACATCTTGCTGTTGCCGTTTGCCATGCAGGTAAAGTAAAGGGACGTTGCCTGCAGCGAATACGCCGCGCCTTCAAACAGCTGCTTGTCCCACAAGGGCTCAAGAACGTAGACATCGGTCTGCTCCGTAGCCGCTTCATGCACCTTCCGCAGGATTTTTGTCACCTGATGGAGCGAGAAGCAGTCAAGGAACTGGCTCATCCACACTGCATCCGGTTTTTCCGGCAGCACCGTGGCGGCATCAAGCACATTGCCTGCATGGGTGGAAATCCGCTGTGCAAAGCCAGCCGCCGCGGCATTTTTTTCCGCAACAGCAATCTGCCCCGGCAAATCCACAATGGTTACCTGTACATCTGGATCATAGCGGCAGCAGGCAACCGCCCACTTTGCGGTGTTGCCGCCGATATCTACCAAATGCCGGGGCTTTGCCGCAAACACGATGGGCAGCGCCTCCGGGAAGGCAATATCGCTGTAAAAATGATCAAAGTCGAACCAGCTTTTCTTTTCCCTGGGCGGCAGGGATGAAAGTGCCTCGTAGATTGTGGTCCACTGCTTGCCGAACACCTGCAGGCCTTCCGGCTTGCCGTTTTTCACGGAATCAATCAGGCGGAACGCACCTTCGTAGCAGATATCATTCACAAAATTGAAATTGGCTTTCGTCAGGTCATCTTCAAGGAGCATCCAGCCGGTTTTTCCCAGCACAAAATGCTCGGCTCCTTCCGTGCTGCCGGAAGAAAAGCGCAGGACGCCCATACCGAGCGCCATTTCGCAGAGCACTCCCACACCGTATTCAGAAATCCCCGATGAAGCTGCAAGTTCGGAAAGGGTAATGCCCTCGTCCCCGGCGTCCTCAATTTTCTGGAGCAGCCCCAGCTCAAGCAGCGCACGAACTGCCTGGAATGTCAGCGGCGAGAACGCAATTTTCTGTGCTTCAACTTTTGCGTCAATGGCACGGATCGAATCCTGTTTATAGACATCAAGTGAAAATCGATTTTTTCCCATAATAACCGGCTGGAAGTATAGCATACCGGGCATATTTTAGCAATGCGCCAGCTTCCTTCCACAAAGCTGAAAATCCCCTGATACAGGGGTATTTTTCAAACGGAGTCCTTGATTGTTTGCTTCTATTATAGTAATATGCACGGGCATACATTAGAGGTAGAAGAAGAGACGTAACCATGGATTCGGTAAAGAAAGAGATAAAAGAGCTTATTGTTTCATCCCTCAATCTGGAAGACGTAAAGCCTGAGGACATTCAAGATGCAGAACCGCTTTTTGGCGAGGGACTGGGACTTGATTCCATTGATGCCCTTGAGCTGGGGGTTGCGCTGAAAAAGCATTTCGGCGTAAAGTTTTCATCAGAAAGTGCGGACAACAAGGCACACTTTGCATCAGTGGATGCCCTTGCCGCTTATATTACGGAAGAACGTTCCAAGCAGAACTGAGCACACCGGAGTTTCCGGCAGGTTCACCGCAAGCTGATTTCAGCGTATAAAAACAGACGGAAGGGATTTCCCTGATGTCCAGCAAAGGAAAGAGACTATGACAAAAGAAGAAATCTTCGCAAAGATAAAAGAGATTCTGGTCAGCGATTTTGAAGTTGACGAAGCTGTGTGTACACCCACCGCCAGCCTGATGGACGACCTTGACCTTGATTCAATCGATTTTGTCGATATGATTGTTAAGATGAAGGAATATATCCCGGAGCGCATCAACCCGGACGTATTCAGGAACGTACGGACGCTGCAGGATGTTGTCGATAAGCTTGAGCCGTATGTAAACAAGACGGCAGCCGCCCAGTAAGTGAAGCACATCTCAAAAATTATCTGCACGGTGCTTGCCGTGCTGTACCCAGTACTCGTATTCACCTGCCTGGTAGTGCTCCACCTGCCGGTGCGGGTGTTGTCGCTTTGTGTCACGGTGATGGCGCTTGCCCTGTTCCTGAGCCTGACCGCCGGAAAAAAAGGGCAGGAATCCGGAGCAGCCCGCCTGCGACCGTTTCTTTCGTCTGCCCTGCTGCTTGCGGCGGGCATTGCCTGTTTCTTTACCAATCAGGCGGTTTTCCTCAAGCTCTATTCCGTCGTCATCAGCGTCACGCTGCTGATTGTATTCGGCAGCACGCTCTTTTTCCCGCCTACTATCATATTCAGGTTCGCTACGCTGGCAGACAAAAGCATTATCGGTTCCCCCGCCCAGCCGGGCATTGAGCGCTACTGCAGGAAAGTCTGCATTGTCTGGTGCATTTACTTTATCTGCAACGGCGCGGCGGCGGCCTACACGGCCCTGTTCTGCAGCGACAAAGTCTGGTCTGTTTACAACGGCGGCATCTCGTACTTGCTGATGGGACTGCTGTTTGCTATAGAATTCTGCATAAGGAGGCAGGTTGACAAAAAAATGCCCAAAGTTCATACAATCTCTCATTTTACTGCCGGCGCACGGAGCGATGATTACGTGCTCTGCTACGAAGGCACCTGGTCAAAAAAGCTGTACAAGACGTGGCTCGACTTCCTGACGGACACAGCCAAAATGCGCGCGTTCCTCCGCAGGGACGGAACCAAGGACTGGATTCTGCACTGCGAAGACTACTGGTATTTCCTTGTAACATTCGTGGCACTGCTCCAGTGCCGCTGCCACGTGTTCCTTACCCAGAACATCAGCGGAAATTTCATGGGCGAAATCAGAAAGCCCGGTTACGGTTTCCTTACCGACCAGCAGGCAGACGGTTCCACGTTTATCCCCAGTGTGATTGAAAGCGAAGCCGCCCCCGCAGAAAGCGAAATCCGTACCGCGCCGGAGTTTAGCTCCGACGACACAGAAATCTACATGTATACATCCGGCAGCACCGGGCACCCCAAGGCCGTCCGCCAGCGCATGACCGAATTCGAACAGGACAATGCATTTGTCATCTCCAGGTGGGGCGGGGAATTCCTCCGGCGCAAACTAGTCACAACCGTCAGCCAGCATCACATCTACGGCTTTCTCTTCGGCATTTCGCTGCCGTTCAGTCTTGGCGTTCCGTTCCGGCGCACACGCATTGAGTACCCGGAAGAATTTGAATCGCTTACCGACGAAACCTACATGGTCATTGCCACCCCGGCCTTCCTGAAACGCACGGTGGAAACAGAGCAGAAACTCCCCATGAAAGACTGCTTTATCTTCACAAGCGGCGGCGTCCTTACCCCCGAAGTCGCAAAGCAGACGGACGAAGTGTTCGGCTTCTGGCCGATGGAAGTCTACGGTTCCACGGAAACAAGCGGCATCGCCTACCGCCAGTCAAAGAACGGACTGGAATGGACGCCGTTCGACAACGCAAAAATCTGGAAGGGTGACGACGGCTGCCTTGTGATTGTGTCCCCCTACATAAAAGATCCGGCGGGCTTTGCCACCGCAGACATGGTGGACATCCTGCCCGACGGCAGGTTCCTGCTGAAGGGCCGCTCTGATTCCATCGTAAAAATCGAAGAAAAGCGCATTTCCATGACGGAGGTGGAAAACAGGCTCCTGCAGTCCGGCTTTGTTTCAGACGTAAAGGTCATTGCAATGGAAGACCGCCGCCAGTATCTTGCCGCCGCCATTCAGCTGAATGAAAGCGGAAAAAAGAAATTCGACGGCGAGCGCAAGCTTGTGCTAAACCGCTACTTCCACGATTACCTGATGCAGTATTTTGAAAACGTCGTCATTCCAAAGCGCTGGCGCTTCGTAGACCAGCTGCCCGTTGACGTGCAGGGAAAGAAGCACAAGGCAGAAATCCAGGCGCTCTTTGACGCCCCGCAGAGTCCGCAGGAAGAAGGCTTCCACAGCATAGAAGAAACGGTTCTGAACCGCAGCGCCGATTCTGTGGAACTGACTTTTACCGTCCCTGCCTGCTGCGACTTTTTTGACGGTCACTTCCCCGCCTACAAGCTGCTGCCCGCAGTAGGCCAGTTCGCCATCATCGTGCATTTTACACACAAATACCTGAACGTAAGCCCGGATGTAACACAGATACGGCGGATGAAATTTTCTGCCCCCATCGAGCCGGACGCAAAGGTGCAGATGAAGCTGGAATGCAACCGGAAGACCAATAAGGTTTCTTTCGCCCTGACGGATGCAGAAGCAGCCGACAAAACATATTCAGTAGGGATGTTCCAATGAAATGCTGCTTCATCATACCCTGCTACCGGCACGGTGCAACGCTGGCGTCCGTTCTGGAAAAACTCCGCTGCTACGGGATTCCGTCCATCGTCATTGACGACGGCAATGACCAGCACAACAAGGAACTGATTGCGGCAGCAGTTACCGCTGAACCGGGAACACTGCTGGTTGTCAGGGAGAAAAACGGGGGCAAGGGCCGGGCAATGAATGACGGCATCCGCAAGGCAGCGGAGGCGGGCTTTACCCATGCATTCCAGATAGATGCTGACGGACAGCATGATGCAGCGGACTGCAAGGAATTCCTGCTGCTTGCCGCAGAAAATCCAGATGCCGTGCTCTGCGGTTTCCCCGTGTACGACAGCTCGGTGCCAGCAGCCCGCAAAAACGGGCGGGAATTCTCCAATATATGGGCCCGTATCGTCACGCTGAACCCTGAACTCAAAGACGTGCTCTGCGGCTTCCGTGTGTATCCGGTTCAGGCATATAATTCACTGCTTTCACGGCACGTGTGCATGGATTCCCACATGGGATTCGACGTCGATATTCTTGTCCGCCTTTCATGGGCAGGCTGCCGCTTTATCTTCCGCGGGGTTCACGTAACGTACCCGGAAGACGGCGTTTCAAACTTCAGGCTGTTCCGGGACAATGCACATATTTCGCTCACCTATACAAAACTCTTCTTCGGAATGCTTATCCGGCTTCCCATCCTGCTTGTACAGGCGCACAGGAGAAAGCATCATGGCTGAGGAAAGCGGAAAGGAATCCCTGCACTGGTCGGAAGAAAAGGAAGTTGTCAGGAGCAACCGCCCGCTCAAGCTGCTCTGCCGCATGGCAAAGCTTTTTCCGTTTCCCCTGCTGGTGCTGCTCACATTCCCCGTAAGCCTCTTCTACATTGTGTTTTCCGGCCGGGCACGCAGGTACACCGCCGCATACCAGAAGCAGCTCGCTGCATTCTGCCCCGCGTACCGGCGCACACCGCTGTCCGGTCTGGTGCAGGTGTATTCCTTTGCTCTGTGCGTGGTGGAAAAAATTGTGGCGTGGAGCGGGAAGATGTCTCTGGAAAACATCATCTTCCATGATGACGATGTGCCGGAACTGAAAGCACGGCTTGCCGAAGGGCAGGGCGCCTTTCTTATCGGCTCGCACCTTGGCAACATGGAACTGCTGCGCTGCCTTGCCACCTACCAGCAGACCGGCGTTAAAAAAGATGTCCCGGTCACAGCCATCATGAACATGAAGTCCACAGCGCAGTTCAACAGGACGCTGAAGGAGCTTGATCCGAACTCCGCCCTGCACGTAATGAACGCAACAGACATCAGCGTGGATTCTATTGAAACGCTCCAGGACACCATAAAGGCCGGCGGACTGGTCGTTATGGCCGCGGACAGAACTTCGCCCACAGCACCCGGCCGCACAATTCCCATGCCGTTCCTTGGCAGACAGGCGCCGTTTCCCTACGGTGCATTCCTGCTTGCCTATCTGCTGGGCGCTCCGGTATACCACGTGTTCGCACTGCGGAAAAAGACAATCATGCTCCATCCTGCATACGATATGTTCGTAACAAAATCCCGCGTAGAGCGCCCGTCCTCGTCACGGAACAAGGACAGCTACATCCGCGGCCTCTGCGCCGAATTCGCGGAACTGCTGCAGGAGCGCTGCACAGGCAGCCCGGCGCAGTGGTATAATTTCTATGATTTCTGGGCCGAAAGCGCCCCGGAATAAAAACAGCGGTTTTTAAATACCAGACAGGGCTGCCCGGAAAACCTTTGCTTTCCGGGCAGTGCCGTCTCAGGACTCGTAGGCCTTTTCATGAACGCCGGCAATTGCACGGCCGCTCGGTTCGTCCATACTCTTCCACGCAGCATCCCATTCAAGCGCCTTTGCGGTGGAGCAGGCAACTCCTGCCTCATGCGGCACCGTCATGGCAGCGCTGTCTTCCGGGAAAAAGCGGGAGAAAATATCGCGGTAGAAATATTCCTCTTTTGTTACCGGCGTGTTGACCGGGAAACGGCGCGCACGCTGTGCAAACTCTGCATCGGAAACCTTCTGCGACGTCATTTCCTTGAGGGTGTCTATCCAGCTGTAGCCGACGCCGTCGGAGAACTGCTCTTTCTGACGCCAGCAGATGTCGGCGGGGAGCAGGTCTTCGAATGCCTTGCGCAAAATCCATTTTTCCATGCGCTGGCTGCCGTCCGGCAGGCGGATGCTCATTTTGTCCGCGGGATTCAGCCGCATGGCAGTGTCTATGAATTCCTTGTGAAGGAAGGGAACGCGGCCTTCTACGCCCCAGGCAGAAAGGGATTTGTTTGCGCGCAGGCAGTCGTACAGGTGCAGCTTGCTCATCTTGCGCACCAGTTCCTCGTGGAATTCCCGCCCGTCCGGTGCCTTGTGGAAATACAGATAGCCGCCGAACAGCTCGTCGCTTCCTTCACCGCTCAGCACCATCTTTATGCCCATCGCCTTTATTGCGCGGGCAAGCAGGTACATCGGCGTGCTTGCGCGAACCGTGGTAATGTCATAGGTTTCAATATGATAAATAACATCCGGCAGGGCATCCAGCGCTTCCTGAATGGTAAAATGCACTTCGTGGTGCACCGTGCCGATGCTTTCCGCGGCTTTCCGGGCAGCAGCAAGATCCGGGGAACCTTCCAGGCCCACGGCAAAACTGTGCAGCTGCGGCCACCATGCATCCTGGCGGCTGCCGGTTTCCACACGCTTTTTGGAATATTTCTGCGTAACGGCAGCAATGATGGATGAATCCAGGCCGCCGCTCAGCAGCACGCCGTACGGAACATCGCTCATCAGCTGCTGACGGACAGCATCTTCCAGACCAGTGCGGATTTTCGCAATTACTTCCGGGTGGATGACTGCACCAGAAGCATCGCAGGCACAGGGTGAATTCTTTACTGCGTCAAATGATTCCCAGTCCCTGTGATACCAGCGCACCGGCTGCTTGTCCGGAGAATAGAAGTAGCAGCCGTTGGGGAATTCTTCCACCGTGGCGCAGACGCCCTCAAGAGCCTTCAGCTCGCTGGCCACATAGTAGCGGCCTTCTTTATCCCAGCCCTGGTACAGCGGAATAACACCGATTTCGTCACGCCCCACCAGATAGACATCTTTTTCTGCATCGTAGAGGGCAAAGGCGAATATGCCGCTCAAGTCCTCAAAGAAATTCACGCCTTTTTCGCGGTACAGCGCAAGGATTACCTCGCAGTCGCTGCCGGTCTGGAAAAGATACTTTCCTTCAAGGCGGCGGCGGATTTCCTGATGATTGTAGATTTCGCCGTTCGCAGCAAGGACAAGCTTTCCGTCCGCGCTCAGCAGGGGCTGCCTGCCGCTCAGCGGGTCAACAATGGCAAGACGCTCGTGGGAAAGCACCGCATTCCCCCCGGCATAGACCCCGCTCCAGTCCGGCCCGCGGTGCCGTATCTTCCGCGACATATCGAGCACAATATTCCTCAGCTCCTCGTCCACCGGACGGGAAGCCCCAGCTCCATCAAAAGCCCCAACAAAACCACACATCGAATCTGCCCCCTTACGCAGAAGAAATACCGCGGAATTCCCGCCCATTCTCCTGAAAACAAAAAAAGGATGTCTACCCGGACAATACATTCATCCGGGACAGACATCCTTGTCAGCAAAAGCATACAAAATTATTCATCTATTGTCAATATTTCTGATTTGCCTAACCTCCTATATTCCGCTTTCATTTTTCTTCCTCGTCTTCAAGAAAAACTGATGCTTTTTTGTCGCTAACTTGACCTATTCCTTCTCTTGCGTTCAATGGAGTAACAACAGCTTTTCCGGTTTTCTGCTCAAGCTCTATTCTGGCATTTTTGGCAATTGTCGCACCGTCAACGGCATTTTGAATGTGGTCAGAAAAACATTCGGGATTTGTGCTTTCTGAAATTCCCTTTACAACCTGAGCCATCCAGAGTTTGAAAGGTTCTGCCTTTGGAGACGAAATGGACTGAATCAGGCGGAAAAGATACTCGGTTGTCATGCCGTCAGTTTTATACATTTTACCGTCTGCCGCGGGCATTTTCAGTTGACTACAGTTTGTAGCCAACTCGCTTCCTTCTGACTTTAAACGTGTTTTTAAAACGCACCAATACTTTCTTGGATTAGGACTTTCTGTTAAAACACTTACAACATCCACAACTGAAAAATATCATTCTTCACTTTCTTTATCCCAAAGAATACGGATTTTTTTATCTGTGTTTTTCTGCCATTACAACTCTTCTCCTCTGTTTTGATGATTTCCCAATATCCGCTTTTTGCACCACCTTGTCTTCTAATTGCATCACAGTTCAGCTTTTCAATATGCTTTTGAACGGCACTCGGATTTATTCCAAGTTCATCGCAGAGCTGCTGCCTGGAGATTTTCGGATTTGACTTTATAAGTTCAAAAACTTTCTGTGTAGTTTCTGACCACTTTTTCTGACCACCATCAGCAAACTGTCTTGAACAGCTTCAGCTTTCTGAACCGGTGGCATCATGCCCTTATCACGCAAATATTGTACTTTATCAGCAAACTGCTGGCCTTCAAAGCATTTTACAAGAGCATCTACAGCCTGTGTCTGGTATTTTTGTATCTTAAATGTGAATTTCATGAATTACCTCTTTTACAGCATTTACAGCTTCTTGATATGTTATGTCCTTTGCGTAATTGTTTATTTTTGCACGAAGGCTCATTGCATTTGCCGTTGTTTGTTTCATACAAGCACCTCCATGTATTTTCTGACTTGTTCAGAAACCTTGAACTTCTTCGCATACTCATAAAGGCGAAACAAATCTTTGTCTTTTGACTGCACATAGTTTTTTACAGCAGAAACAACTGTCTCTTCGTCCATGCGGGAACGGCTCCGCAAAATATCACAGATTGTTCTTTCTGCATTATAGCAGCGGACAGGATTCCCGAATGTCGTCTTTCGTTCTTCAAGTCCAAGTTCATATAAATCCGGCTGAATATAAAAACAAGTACATTCACTTTTTATATCAGCAGAAACAGCTGCATTGGAAGGAATAGTTACCGTTGCAGAAAACGGTGTCCTGTCCGAGATGCCGTTAAGGAAAAGCGCACTTTCATGGGAAAATACAATTTTCTGACTTCTGAGGTTCAGAACGTACATGTCATCTATTACACTATCAGGCAAAGCATAAATTCCATGACAAACACGGATTAAAGAACCAGAATCCACATATTTTGACAGCATTGTATTAGACAGCCCGATGTTACGAACTTGTGCCGTGGTTATGAGATTTCCGTTCTGTTTTGCAGTCTCCATTATTTTCTCGTCCATGTCGCCACCTTCTGAGGTTTAGTTTTGTATCGATATTATCTCACACTTCGATATAAAAATAAACCTGCTATAACTATACAGTCAATTAAGATTATTAGTGTATAAGTTGCAAAAATGCAAGTTTTCTACAGCACCTTTCGTTATCCATTTGCTCCCATTCGGGATGATCAAAATACCTGTATCTCAAATCATTGCGATGTCCCCGTCTGTGCATTTATTCTTCCACCATTTTATCTCTTCTGAAATCCTTTGAAGAGGTTCTTCAAATTGAGAATAAAAATAATCCAAACTACCGCCGCTCATAAGACCTCCTATGTAATTTACAGATTCCAAATCATCAATGCTAAACCGATTATCAAAATACGCCTCGTTTTTTGTGGACATAAAAGGATTCATTAGGATATTCTTATTTTATCATAAAATAACTTTGTCTTTATTCATTAAACCAGCAGTTTAGAATTATCAGAATTTTTGACATGCGAGTATTTTTTCAGCTGATACAATGAGATTCTGAGGTCGTCCATTGTTGCAAAATTTTAAATAACTTAGTTTTTATTACACATAACTATCTTTTATTTTGGATTTGTATTTTTTAATTTCATTACTTATATTTGATTAACTGAAATACTAACACATTTCTCCTTTTTTTATTTAATCATTTGGACTCTTGTATACCATTTAGAGCAATCAAGCCTCTTGTTTGTGATTCCTATATATTTCAAAACAACAGCATTACATAACCTTAAAAGATAGTTATTATACTCTGTTATTTTAACTTCTTTTGTGGGATATTTATTCTTTCCTATTTTTTTGGAAGAGATTTGAGTATCAGCAACAAATTTATTTGAATGGAATAAACTGTTTCTGAGATTAGAATATGTGGTAATAGATAATTTTAAAAATTGTTCTTCTGTCAATGATTCATTAACTAAATTATAGTTACCATCATCTCTGTAAATATTAATATATTGGATACCCAATTTTTCTAAAGCATTTCCTATAGCATCTGGAGCTTGTTCAGAGTATAACTTAGGAAAATTAGATTTTAAATACTGTTTACAAAAAGCCTCCAAACCAGAAAAATACAAAAAATATACCATTTCAATAAAGGACTTTCGCATATGGAATGGCTCTGTAATTTTATATACAAGACTAGAAAACTCACAGTTATGCTCTTTTCCAAAAACATTATTCCCATCTTTTTGATTGCATGGGTCAGCATCATCAATAATTTTTAAATACAATTTTTGAACAATTTCTTCTAATAATTCCATATAAGATGCATAGGGAGCAGCCCCATGCGTTTTTCGCTCGAAATCGAATTTATAAAAACTAGGTGCTTCTGATTCATCTATTCTAACAAGTATTACATCTTGTTGCTGAACAAATGTTAATACAGCTTGCATTGAAAAAATAAATGAATCAGGATCTAATTCTCGAGTTTCAATATACCCTGTCAAATTATGATGATTTCTGTCGTTTGCAATTTTTTTTCTTTCTTGATAACTTATCCCTTCAATTGGAATAAAAGTAATTTCATTAAAAGAGAATGTTTTATCAAAAAAGAAACCGTAGATTGCAAATTTCATAATTTAGAGCTCCTTATCCCTTCAATCCAATGACATTCTTCAATTGCTCAAAACTATCCACATGGTCATACTTTACGCCGCTTGTAGAAACTATATTAAACAGTTTTTTAGCACATTCAATCTTGTTTGCTTCAATTCTGTCAAGCTGCATATCGTTCATAGTTCCCTTTGTCTCAGCAATAAAGAACACATGTTTTACTTTGTCTTTATCAAAGGCAATTGCCCAGTCAGGAGCGTAATTTCCTACTGGAGTTGGAATCTGGAAAGAACGCGGCAGACGTGCATAAACAACAACTTCCGAAGCCCCATCCAAATCAGTTACAAACTTCCATTCAACATTACTGTCAGTAAATACCAAATCCTGAATACACTTTGTTGCAATAAATGGTTCTTTATCCGGCAGTTTTGGAGAAGTAAAGATACTTGAATCATAAGTTTCTGTTAGTTCGTGATACTCGATATGCTCAACAATCTTAGTAGATTTCTGCGCATTGATAATATTGATTACATCACGAATAAACTTCTCTGGATTAAATCCAAACTGTTCAGTTTCCTTTACTGTAAGCTGGCTCAAAATTGTAGCAACAGTTTTACGAGTAAGTTTACAGCCTTTTGCAATATCACCAACCAGGTCATATTTTACTGAACTTGCAACAGCACGACTTAATGATTTAGATTCAGAAGTTGAGTTTCCAAAAGATAGTCCGGCTCTTACTTCTGTTTCATCCATCTTGTCTTTCTGTTTTCCAATCTCAAGGGTATATCTCATAGGTACAACTTTCAAATCATGCTTGATTGCTTCAACAGCGTTCTTAATAAGTTCCTCACTGTTAAAGTGGCAAGTATAAGTATACTTATGATTAATTTTCTTCCAGAGTTCCTGGAAAATCTCTTTGTCAAAGTTTTTGTTCAAAGGGTTTCCATTTTCATAAGTAGCTTTCTGACCATCTTCAACCATTCCATTAAGAACAGAAGGATTATAAACAGCCTGAATCAGCTTTTGAACCTGGTCAAAAACTTCTTTTTTAGAGTTTACATTTTGATACAATTCTGGTGAAAGAGTTCTTACTAAATCGTCTCCCCAGTCCTGAATACAATTATTCTCAACAGCTTCCTTGTATTTTTCAGTAGGTTTATCATCTGTATCAATATAATCATTCTTCAACAAATACTGATAAATGATTTTTGCCTGTTTTGTATCAAGCTCAATCTGCTGGCCACATACAGTGATAGTTTTTCCTTCAAAGTAATCAATATCAGCGATTTTTGGTCTAGAATCTGAAAGTTCAGCCGAAATATCTTTCTGCAATCCATCAACAAAATCACGGTAACTTTCACTTGCAATTACTGTAAGTGTGTTTACATCATGAATTGCTTCTCCAAGACTTTCTTTATCCTGCCGTGTTCCTTCTTCATTTACACAAAGACGCATACCGCGACCAACTTCCTGACGGCGGCTGATGTTGCTGTCAGAATGTTTCAAAGTACAAATCTGGAATACATTAGGATTATCCCAACCTTCACGCAAAGCAGAGTGAGAGAAGATAAAACGTATTGGCATATCAAAATCCAAAAGCAAATCTTTTCGCTTTAAGATTAAGTCGTATGTTGTAATATCTTCATCGCTTTCACCACTAGAATCTGTGAGTTTTCCTTTTTTATCGCGGCTGAAATACCCTTCGTGACAAGCACTTATTTCTTTTGCAGAAGGAAGTAAAAGTTTCTGATAATAACTGTCTGGGTTAATATCCACAAAATCATTGAGAACAGAATTGTATTCCTCTTCAAACATCTTGCCATATTCGCCAAGTGCTTCATTTCCGTCTTCATCTGTGGCACGGTATTTTGCAACTTCATCAATAAAAAAAAGTGACAAAACTTTTATACGTAATCCCTGGTCATAAAACTCTTTTTCCTTTTCAAAATGACTGCGGATAGTCTCACGAATCTGAACACGGCGAATGTCTTTTTCTGCAACGTTACCGGTCATTTCTCCAATCTTAAGAACAGTAGGATCGGAATTGTTGCTTACAGCCTTGTTAAAGCGTACACAGTTTTCCTGCGATAAGATTTCTGCAACATACAATCCCTTATATTCAGGCAATCCTTTACTTGCTTCATCAAGTTTATCGCCAGTATTAAGTTTTACAATCTGTCTCTTAATTCCATTATTCTGTTTTACTTCAATTTCAAGCTTTACCATTGGGGCAGCGTGTTGAGAAAGAATTATGGAATCTGCATAAATGTAAGTATTTGTTCCGGCAATATTTTCAAGCTTAAAGCCTTTAACCTTGATTTTCTTTACAAGTTTCTGATTATAGGCATCCACAGCATCAAGTCTGTAAATGAGGTTATGTTGAATCTTATGTGTTGCCGAATAATTGATTGTGAACAAAGGTGCAAACTGTTTCAAAGCATTCTGTGTTGCAGCTCCGCCCATTTTCTGCGGTTCATCCATAATCAAAATTGGATGGTTAGCTGCAATTACATCAATAGGCCTTCGGCTTGCAAACTCATCGCGCTTTGTATAAATAATACGTGCCGCCTCATTTCCCTTACGGCCTTCAACATTCTTATCCTTATTCAAAGATGTATTAAAAGCCTGTGTGTTTATAATCATTACGTTTATATCACCGCTGGCTGAATACTGGTCAATCATATTCAGTCGTTTTGAATTATAAATAAAGAAACGGATTTTCTTTCCGTAATGTTGCATAAAGTGTTCTTGTGTATATTCAAGGCTTTTATAAATACCTTCACGAATAGCAACAGAAGGAACAACAATAATAAACTTTGACCAGCCGTAAGCCTTATTCAAAGCATACATTGTCTTTGTATAAACATAAGTCTTACCGGTACCAGTTTCCATTTCAATATCAAAACTAGGTTTTCCAGCAGTGCGTTCAATCTGTGGTGAACGGATAATAAAATTATCATCCTGAACTTTATGGATGTTATCTAAAAGCTCTTTATCATCAAGTACTAAATCTGCATTGCGGTAGCCGTTTTCTGCCAGTTCCAATTCTTCATATGAAAACTCTTGCTGAATGGCTTCTGCTTGAATTACTTTTGGTATTACACCTTTATCGCGTAAGTACTGAACCTTAGTAACCGTCAATTCTCGTGTATTTTCCCAAAATAAATATTTAATCTAAACTTCTACCCAAGGTGGAAGAAATTATGAAATCAAATTACAGTCGTGAAGAACGTCAGAAAATTGTTGAAGAATACATC
>Ga0256405_10003180_pt1 | contig 34865 bp, 25 predicted proteins | sample RumenRJG_02DNA_FD_189096 | JGI IMG/M metagenome (GOLD analysis project Ga0256405, IMG submission 189096) | Bovine rumen microbial communities from Lethbridge, Alberta, Canada - RJG_02 | ecosystem: Host-associated > Mammals > Digestive system > Stomach > Rumen | place: Canada: Alberta...
TATCATTTTATTAAACCTTGTAATAAAAAGCAACACGCTTTCGGTGTTTTGAAAGACTTCGGTTCGGTGTTTTGAAAAAGTTTATTTCGGTGTTTTGAAAATTAAATTAACGACTGTTTCGCAATGAGCGGTCATCGGAAACATATCTACAGGTTGAACATAATTAACTTCATATTTTGACGATAAGAATTTCAAATCTCTCGCTAGTGTTTCAGGATCGCAAGAAACATATATTATTTGTTTGACATTATTATTCATTACCGCTGATAAGAATTTCTCATCGCTGCCTTTTCTAGGCGGATCCATAATGACGATATCCAAAGTTCCATCATATTGATTGATGAATTCACTTGCGTCCGCACAATGAAATTCAACATTATTGATATTATTTCTTTTCGCGTTCTCAATACCATTCTTCACCGCATCTTTAATTATCTCTACTGAAATAACTTTTTTCGCATTCTTACTAGCGATCAAACCAATCGTACCGACACCTGAGTAAGCATCTAAAACAACTTGGTTTTTCTCAATATTTATTAAATTTAAGGCTGTTTTGTAGAGAATTTCTACTTGTTCTGGGTTGATTTGGAAGAAACTAGATGCGGAGATTTCAAAAGTTAATCCACATATTGTATCTTTAATGAATCCTGGCCCATATAATACTTTTTCTTTGTTGCCTAAAATGACATTTGTGTGTCTGCTATTAACATTCTCCACAATTGTAGTTATCTCAGGATGAAGTTTTAATAAAGCATCGATAAAATTCCTTTGTCCTGGGAAGTTCATAATAGAGGTTACTAAGACCACCATTAGTTCTTTAAAATGATATGAAGTTCTTATAAGAACATATCTTAAAATACCTTTACCATTATCTTCGTTATAGGCCGGTATATTAAACTCTTTAATTAATTCTTTGATATCCCATAAAATAGACGCCGCTCTCTTGTCTTCTATTGCACATTCTTTTGTGGGAATTATCTCATGGCTATTTTCTTTATAGAAACCATAGACCACATTACCTTTTCTATCTTTAGAAAAAGGAACTTGAATCTTGTTTCTATAGTTATATGGATGCTCCGCACCAATGCAATCATTAACAGGTACATCTAAATGAGCGATTCTTTTAATCGCATTTTTCACTCTATTAGTTTTAAACACTAATTGAGCATCATATCTAATTTGTTGATATTGGCACCCCCCACAAGAAGTACAAATCTTACATCTTGGTTGGATTCTATCTTTTGATAATTTATATAACTTTTTTACTTTACCAAAATTGACGCCTGCTCTTTGATAGAGGGTTTCGATATCCGCTTCTTCTTGAGGAAATAATCCATCACAAAAGATGATGTCTCTGCCAATTTTGACAACACCCTTACCTTCTGAAGATATATCTGTACAAATTCCGTGAACAATCTTACCCATAATTACTATGTAAATTATAAAGTAACATAAATAAATCTTAAATAAGAGGAAATTTTTTATTACAATAAATCTACTAGTTCATTGAAGTGAACTAATTATAAAAATATGAAGAATAAATCATTACTTATCGTTATATCTATCTTGTTACTAACAAGTTGTTTTAATAACACAAATAAAACATCCACATCATCTAATGATAAAAGTGATTCTGGTGAAGCAACCACAAGTGATGTTTCTTCTAGTGAGTCTTCTGAGCAAAATGATCCTATTGTCACTATCGATATCTATTCTTCTAACGATATCCACGGTGCGATTTTAGAAGATACAAACGAAGGAAGATGTGGCATCGGTAAATTCGCCACCTATTTCAAAGAAAAAGGTGAACAAGAAAACACCTTATTAATCGATCAAGGTGATACTTGGCAAGGCTCTATTTATTCCAATTACAATCACGGTGCTTTAATCACCGATGTAATGAACTATATTCAATTCGATGCAAGAAGCGTTGGCAATCACGACTTTGACTGGGGTGTCGATTATATCAAAGTTAATACCGCTAGAGAATATAATGGTTATTCCACTCCCGTTTTAGCGGGTAATGTCTATGACTATAACTTCGCAACCAAAGAAGTGGGAACCACTCAACAAAGCGATATCGGCGTTAAAAGTGTAACTTACACATTAGAAAATGGTTTAAAGGTAGGAATCTTGGGTGGCATCGGAATGAACCAAATCACTTCTATTAGTTCCAACTACACCACTAACATCACTTTTACAGATCATATTAGATTCATCCAATATGAAGCTATGCATTTAAGAAATGATGAGAAATGCGATATCATCATCGCTTCTATCCATACCGGACAAGAAGATGTGAGATATCATAGTTTAAAAGATTTTGTGGATTTAGTTTTATGTGGACACACTCATAGAATGGAAGATAGCAACGAAGGTCCGCTTTATTATGTGCAAAGTAATGCCTACACTATTTCTTTTGGTCACACCACATTAACATATGATAAGAATCTAAAGAAAGTCATTAACACTGATGTAGAATTTATCCTCGGTGAAGAAATCAGTAGAAATGTTACTGAAATTGATTCAGGCGTTGAACAAATTATTGACGAATATATGACAGATGTTAATACTGCCGCTAACCAAGTTGTAGCGAGCAATGTCAAATATGATTTCTGGCGTTATGGAAACGCGGAAAACCTCATGGCAAAGGCCATCTTTGATCAAGCAGTCAGCGAAGGTTATAACGTCGATTTATCATTCCTAAATGAAGCAAGAAGCCCTTTATACGCACCATCATGGACATATGCTGATTTATATCAATCTTTCCCATTTGATAACATGGTGTATATCGCTAATATCACTGGGCAAGAATTCTTGGATGAGATTGTGAACTGGAATTATATCTATCGTAATCCCTCATTTACTAACAATGATATCGACCCCAATGGGACCTACAGAATTGCCGTTATTGATTTCATCTATTTACACACAAACAAAAAACGTGATTATGACTTCTTCCCCACCAGTGCAGGGACAAGCACTATCACGCTCAGTAAGAATTATCGAGAGATATTAAGAGATTGGCTTATCTCCAATCAATATAATACCGGAAAAGAATTAAACCCATACGATTATCAAACCTCATCTTGGTATCACGATCGCACAGTTTTCTATTAAAAATAAGTATTTTATAAGGATTTTACGAATTTTTTGAGCCTATTGCAGGCATCTTTAACATTATCTAATGATGTCGCAACATTAATTCTTAAGAATGTTTCTCCACCTTTTCCAAATTGTTTTCCATTAGAGACAAAGAGACCAGTTTCTTCTCTTAATCTTTTTGCGAATTCTTCACTATCATTCGTATAAGCGGAGATATCTAACCATAAGAGATAAGTGGCTTTGTTATCCACTAGATGAAGTTTAGGTAATTCTCTTTGGAGAAAATCGTTTATATATCTCTTGTTATAAAAGACATATTCATTCATCTCTTTGACCCATTCATCGCCATGATTAAATGCGGCAATCGAGCCATAGGGTCCAAAATAATTAGGTTCACCTAAATCATCTTGGCCTAAACCCTCTTCAATTCTCTTTAATAAATCATGGTCTTTACTCACTACACAAGAACAATGTAATGACGCTAAATTAAACACTTTTGATGGAGCGAACAAAGCTATTGCTTTATCAGAATATTTCAATATCGAATTATATTCATAACCTGGCTCAGCGATATCACAATGAATCTCATCACTTAACAATAAAACATCATATTTTTCACAAAGTGAAACAATCTTCTTTAATTCTTCTTCAGACCAGATTCTACCAACTGGATTATGAGGATTACATAATAAGAACAATTTGTTATTCTCATCTTTCATTAATTGTTCTAAATTATCGAAATTAATATGATAATCTCTACCATCATATAACAACTGATTATTAATAGTTTTTAATCCGTTATTTTTAATGCAATGTTCAAAGACGTGATAAACAGGTGATTGAATAATGACACCACTACCTTTAGGAACGATATGTTTAAAGATAGAATCAATAGAGGCGACAACACCAGAAGAAAAAGTCATATCTTCAATAGTTAAATCCACATGATGTTTTCTCTTCCACCAGGAACAATAAGCTTCATAGTATTCTTTAGGAACACCACAATATCCGAAAGCCGGAACTTCCAATCTCTCTTTGATAGTGGTAACAACTTCCGGAAGGACAGCAAAATCCATATCCGCGACCCACATCGGAAGTTCGTTATCTTGGACATCCCATTTATAACTATCGGTGCCTTTTCTATCTACTATTTGGTCAAAATTATATCTTTTCATTTTTGTTTTACATTGATTTTAGTCTTTTTCGGATCAACAAATTTCTCATCAACAATTAATTCTCCCACACTCTCGACATCTATCTTTCCGGAGTATGGGTTCTTAATAGAATCGACATGAGAAATTATTTGTGCATCGATATTTGAGCAATATTCAAAACATAAATCAGTGTTCACTAATTTGCAGTTGATAAGTTTTAATCCATCGATGTAACAAAGACCTTGATGCGATTCTATCGTGCAATTGATAAATGTTAAGTTCTTAGAATTCCAGGCTAAATATTCTCCGATAATTGTGGAATTGATAACGGTCACATTCTCCGAGTTCCAAAATGAATCTTTACTATGTAATGTGGAATTTCTAATCACGATATTCTTCCCACCATCAAAGCAATAATTACCATCGAGTGTAAGGCCGGTAATTTCAATATCTTCGGAATTCATACCAAAGTAATCACCCTTCGCGGTGACTTGATTTAATTTAATCTTTTGGCATTTCCAAAAAGTTTCTTGAGCGTTAGGGATATCACAGCTATTTAAAACTATGTTTTCCGCTCGTCTGAAGGTCTTTGGTGACTTGATGTCACAATTATTCATCGTGATATTTTTCGTGTACCAGATGCCGCTTCTTGCGGTTTCTTTAATTAATGAGTTTTCCACTAAAACATCAGTGCAGTACCAAAGAGGATATTTCCACGCAAAAGTAGTCTTATTAATCTTAAGATTGCTACTTTCTTTTAATGGTGATTCTCCATCTTTAAAGAGACAATTATCAAAGGAAGCATCTTTGCTCGCGAATAACGCTCTTTCACCAGTATAGGTTCCGTTTTTATATTCCTTCATTATTTGGTTTCACCCATCAAGTCTTTAATGAAGTTTACTTCCGCTTCCACATCAAGTCTCGGGAATAATTGATCGCCTTTATTCACTTGCACATTTTCGACACATCCAAAGTTATAGATGTTTTCATATTTTAATAAATCACCAGAAACACCTAATTGGGCAAATAATTTATCGCTCGCTCTAGTGAGAACTGGTTTTAATAACATACCAGCGATATAAATCGCGTTCGCTAAATGGTTCATCACACTTGCGAGTTCATCTTTTTTAGATTCATCTTTTGCTAAAGCCCAGGGTGTTGTTTCATCGATATATTTATTTGCTCTATTAACTAAATCATTAACCGCAGAGATAGCTTCAGTAATTTTCAAATCATCCATTAACATCTCATATTGTTTAATCGTTTCTTTAGCAACGCTTTCTAAATTACCATCGAATTCTATCACTCTTCCTTTATAAGAAGGAATTACGCCATCAAAATATTTATTAATCATAGAAACGGTTCTATTTAATAAATTACCTAATGAATTAGCTAAATCACTATTCACTCTTTCAACGAATTGTTCAGGAGAGAAAGAACCATCTTGTCCAAAGACAATCTCTCTAGCGAGATAATATCTCACCGCGTCTAAACCGAAGTGTTCCACTAATGGATAAGGATCAACAACATTACCTTTAGATTTGCTCATCTTGCTCTCTCTCATCATTAATAAACCATGGATAAATTCTCTATCTGGTTTTCTTAAACCTAATGATTCTAAGAACATTGGCCAATAAATCGCGTGGAATCTAGTGATATCCGCGCCTAAAATATGGATGACTTCCGTTTCTGGATCTTGCCAGAATTTATTAAATAATTCCGGATGATCACTATCATATCCTAAAGCGGTAATGTAATTGGTTAAAGCGTCTAACCAAACATAGATAACATGTTTTGGATTTTCTCTAATAGGAATGCCCCAAGAGAAAGAAGTACGAGAAACACATAAATCATCAAGACCAGGTTTGATAAAAGTATTGATCATTTCATTTTTACGAGATTCAGGAGTTAAGAATTTAGGATTCTCGTCATAGAATTTTAATAATTTATCAACATATTTTTTGGTCTTGAAGAAATAAGCTTCTTCTTCGGCAATTTGTACAGGTCTACCACAATCAGGACATAAATGATCAGGACCCACTTGTGTATCGGTCCAGAAAGATTCGCAAGGTGTGCAATACCAACCTTTATATTTTCCTAAATAAATATCATTTTGGGCGAGCATCTTAGAGAAGATATCTTGCACCACTTTCGTATGTCTTTCTTGGGTAGTTCTAATAAAGTCATCATTAGAAATATCTAAAAGTTCCCATAATTTGTAGAAACCTTCCACGATATCATCCACAAATTGTTGTGGTGTCTTACCCGCTAAAGCGGCATTCTTCTCAATCTTTTGTCCGTGTTCATCCGCGCCCGTAAGGAAATAACATTCAAATCCTCTTAAGCGTTTATAACGAGCAAAAATATCAGTTAACACTGTGCAATAAGCATGACCGATATGTAATCTCGCACTAGGGTAGTAAATGGGAGTAGTAATATAGAATCTTTTCTTCTCCATGGCAAATGAGCCTCCTTAAAGCATTACTATTATAAAAGAAAACCGCTAAAAGCGGTAATCATTTGCATTATAAATAAAAAGACTTGAAGGCAATTACGTTGTGTCTGAAAGTATTATAATGAAAATGGTGATGTTAATCTTGATGTTGATTATACATCCTAAAACCCATCCATACGTGCCACACATTCATAGATGGACCAAAAAAGCAAACAGAAAATTCCATCATGGTCATTGGGAGAAGTTTATATGAGCAGAGAAGAATTAGAACAGTTGATTAATGATGGTAGAGAAATTGAATTTAAATTCAAAGGAAAAGAGTATTCAATTACCTATTACAATGATAATAGGAATAAATATATTTCTTTTTGTGAATTTTATAAAAATCCAACCGATGTTGCAACAGTCGATGAATTGCTAAATATCAAAATAGGTGATTTTAATCTAGAATTAGTATTTTTGATAATACCAAATTCATCAATTACTATTTATTAAAAAAGGGGCCGTAAATTCATTATGAATTGGCTCTTTTTTTAAAAAAGAAAACCGCTTAAAGCGGTAATCATTTACATCAAATTATAATTATCGTTATAAATCATAATCGATTGTAACATCATTATTGGCAAAATAAATACATTCTTCCATAGGTGAGTAAGAAGGATTATCGTCTATTCTATATGGAGAATCTATGCTTTCTAAATAGTCGTTTAAATACCCTTGCAAAAGAATGGTATCAAAACAAATAGCGTTATATAAAATGTTCGGATATATTAAAGGCTCACCTTCAATGTCTGAATATTCTACATAATATGAAGAAATAGAAAAACATAATGGTCCATTTAATTCAATCTCAACATTATTTATGAATAGGCTAGTAAAACAAGGTGATATATTCCTAGTCATTTCAAAATTAGAACAGGAAAAATTAACTTTGTAATCTTCTGCAACAGAATATTCCCAAGAAAACCCTTCACTATTAATTACTAATTCATCACCATGGTAGTTTTGATAAGTACCATAGTAATTAGATAAATAATTATCTTCATTCTCTTTAGCACACCAAAACATGTATAAAGAAGAGTAACTTCCGTCATATGATTTCAATTGACTTGCTTTCACTAGAGGACCTTCTTTTGTGGTGCGTATACCCAAAAGATATGGGCTTGTGCCAATATATGTACTCCAACCCATATTAGAAGTAATATCATCACCAAGAGACACTTCAATTGTGTTGGCTTTATATTTATTCGGACTACTGCCATCTACATAGATATGAGAAAAGGAAATTGAATAGGAATCACCAGATTCACTATGTGATTTAATGCTTTTACTTGAACTATTATTGTTTGAAGAAGCGCAAGCAATTAATGGAATAACTAAGAAGAGAAGTAATGCTTTTTTCATAAATGAGCGTCTAAAAGAAAATCTTTTTAGTATGATACTCTAATAGTAATAAAAAAAATAAAATTAACAAACAAAAAAGCGGATTGCTCCGCTCTTTATTCTATAGATTTCTTATTTCTTTTCGTCTAAACCGTATTTACGATTGAATTTCGCAACACGACCATCAGATTGAACGAATCTTTGTTTGCCAGTGTAGAATGGATGGCAATTGCTGCAGGTATCAACTTTAATTTCTTTTAAGGTTGAACCGGATTCGAATGTGGCACCGCAGGAAACGCATGTCACTGTGCAACGTTGATAGTTGGGATGAATTTTCGCTTTCATAAATGTTTCTCCTTCCGCCTTGAGCAGTACTTCGCCCAAAGAAAGTTTGCCTAATGATAATAACAAAATTATTTGTTAATAGTAAAGATAAATTTTATCTATTTCTAGAAATGGAAATGGAAATCGCAGCCTTGGCAGCAGAATAAATTGCCTTTATTACATATTTTCTTACCGCATCTCGGGCATTTTCTATTCTCAACCGCGTATCTAATTTCATCTTTAATTTCTTTCTTAATTTGTTTGAGATAACCGATGTTTTCTAGATGTTCTTCTTTAGAAACATCACTACTTCTTCTTTTAAGAACACTATAAACTTTATCTATTGTCGGCTTAGTGATTTTGTGTTTATAAGGAAAGGAATCAATAAACAATAACAAGTCTTCTAAATTAATAACGTTCTCATCCCCTAAATAAGGTGCGTTATTCTTCACAAAGACCACTACTGGGATAACTTCATGTTCACCGTTAAGTGTTTTATAAATAGTAATCGCATGGCTCTTGTTCTGATGGAGAGGATTATTGATTCTCTCTATTTTTCCATTCACAATCTTTTCCCAAAAAGGTTTATCGGGATCCACTTTAATTTCCCCAAAATAGTTTTTGGTCTCAATCACAAAAATACCATGAGAATGGATCAATATATGATCGATTTGGTGAGTCATCTCTGACTTCTTATTGAGAAAAGTGACATCGTTTAAAACAAGATGATATTCTTTAATCTTCTCTAATTCTAAAGCGACTAATTTTTCGCCTTGTTCTCCTCTTGTGGCCTTTGACATAGTAGACATATTTTATCATAGAGATATTTGATATGTAAAAAGCAATAACAATAATGTTATGTTGTGCTAAAATTGTTCCATATGGATACAAAAATTAGAGAACTTTCTTATGGTTCCATGAAGTTTGCCGGCTTTATTAATAGAACCATTTCTTTTGTTAATGAGAAACAATTATACAACCAGAAATTATGGAAATCTTTTGTCGATGTTTATCGTACGAAAGAAGATAACGAAGATGCGAGATGGAGATGTGAATATTGGGGCAAGATGATGCGCGGTGCGTGTCTATGCTATAAATATGAAAATGATCCTAAACTATACACAGTGTTAAAAGAAACAGTGTTAGATATGTTATCCACTCAAGATGAGGATGGAAGAATATCTACTTATTTAAAAGAAAGTGAATTTAGATCATGGGATATGTGGGGAAGAAAATATATTATGACCTCCCTACTACACTTCTATGAAATATGTCCAGAAATTGAACTAAAGAATAAAGTTTTAACCGCCGTCAAAAAACATGCAGACTATATTATTGAACATGTTGGTAAAGAAGAAGGACAAATCAATATCACCGATACTTCCGAATGGTGGTTAGGTGTTAATTCCTCATCAATATTAGAGCCATTTGTCAACCTCTATAACGTCACAAAAGAAGAAAAATACCTCGATTTTGCAGGATATATCGTTAATGAAGGCGGTATTCGCGATGGTAATCTCATTAAAGATGTGGAAGAAGGAAAACTCCTCCCCTATCAATATGAAGAAGCCAAAGCTTATGAGACCATGTCTTTCTTTGAAGGCGTATTTGAATACGCTTTAGCAATTAATGATGAACACCTATTTGAAATCGCAATTAAGTTCTTTGAATTAGTAGAAGAATCAGAAATATCCGTTACTGGTAATGCCGGCTCAGAGGATGAGAATTTCTCTCATTGCTCTATTAATCAAACAGTGAAACCAGAGAGATTCTGCCAAGAGACATGTGTCGTCGTTACCTATATGCGTATCATGCACAAATTATTCTTGATTACTGGTGATGATAAATATTATGAGAGATTCATCAGAAGTGGATTAAATTCATATTTGAGCAGTTTGAACTTTAATAATCAAAGTGGATACGAATATTATTCAAAGGTGATTTTAGACCCACTACCATTTGATAGCTACGCTCCCCTTGTCTATGACCGTCATGGTGTTTCTACCGGTGGTTTGAACTTCATGAAAGATGGTTCTTTCTATGGATGCTGTACCTGCATTGGAAGCGCTGGTATCGGTTTAATCGCCACTACTTCTATATTAGAAGATGATGAATCTATTTATATTAATGATTACTTCATCGGTGAAGTTAATAACAAATCTATCAAAGTAAATATTAAAGGTGATTATATCAAAGGTGAAAAAGTCATCTTAGATATCCATTCTTTAAAAGATGTGAAATTAAGAATTCCTTCTTGGAGTAATCCCTCTATCATGGTGAATGGTCAAGAGATTAATAATATCAAAGGTCATTATTTATCTATTGGAAAAGGCGATTTATACGTCACTATCTCATTCAATCAAAAAATCGTTAAAGAAAAAGTTAACGATATGGTGATGTACCGTTATGGAAATATCGTTCTTGGCATCGATGAATTAAGTAATCTTGATATTACCTTAGAAGATATACATGCGAAAGATATAAAAGGATTTAAACCAATTGAATGCAAAGATGCCTTAGTCTGCTTCCAAGCAGAATATAAAGGAAGGGATTTAATCTTTAAAGATTACGCTTCTACCGGTAAATATTGGGATATAGAGAAAAATAGACTGACAGTCTTCGTAAAAGAATAAGTAAATAAAAACCATCGTTATGATTCTTTGACGATGGTTTTATTTTGCTTTTTATCAACTAAGTATTTAGAGAATACCACTCCGATATGGACCACCACTCCCGTAATGACGTAGCAGGAGACGATGATTAATGTCCAGACAATTGCAGGGACGTTTTCGGAGATGAATTTAAAGACTGGGAAGGTATGCCCATCATAATGATAGAAATAATCACTACCTGTGGTAGCGTCAAAGATCCACACCGCTAAGGCTAAGATGCCAAATAAGGACATGCCATAATAGACATCGTTCTTTTGTAAATCATAATATCTAGTCGTTAACATGATTAAAGGAATAATGACATCTAATGCGTGATAAAGAATAGAATGCACGCCAGAGAAGGAGAAAGCGCTATATCCCACGGGTGGACAACCCACAAATAAAGTGATAAATCCCATAATCATATTCACCACCACTAAAAAGTTAGAAGCGGCAGTTCTAATAATTTTATTTTTGACAAATACGGCAAGTGGGAAGACAAACATCAACATATTACAGCTATGCAAAGGAAGCATAGATGAGATATTGAATTGATATTCACTCGGTTTAGCAATACATAATGACCATAGCAAGCAATAATAAGAAAGCATGGATATCGTATAGACAATCCATAAAACAATAAGTACTATCTCTACCTTTTTCTTATCTTTCTTCATCAAATAAAAAGCCGCGAAGAAACCGATAAGTAAAAGGATGACCACTAATAATATGTGATCAAACTTAAAAGCATAGCTTTCTAAATTACGATTCAACCAGTCTTTGGAAATAAAGAAATCCATTATTATTTATCGGATTCAGGTAATGACGCAGCAGCGATTGATTGACCCAATCTTCTCATAAAATCACTGGGCATACCGATATCGATATGTTGATATTCTGGGAATTCTTTAGATAAGACATCTCTCGCCACTTTTAAGATAGTTTCTCCACCTTTACCAGATGTGACTCTACCTAATAATAAAACGTGTTTAATTTCATAGAATTCCGCGTAGAACGCTAATGTATAAGCAAGGTAGACACCGATAGATTCAAATATCTGATTTGCTCCTTCATGTCCTTCTTCGTTTAGTTTTTGAACAACTTTTAATTTTTCCGCTAAAGTGAGATTAGGATCTAATTCGATACCTGCTCTTGGAGCCAATTTAATAACTGCGTCTTGGGAGAAATATTTGCAACCGACGCCAAAGTCTTTGCTCCATTCATCCACCATCGCACCTTTGTTAAAATCCATAGGCATAAAGGCTAATTCCGAGAACCATCCGGGTAAGTTGCCATTCTTATCGACATAGCCAACTGCTTCACTAGTTCCCATCGCGATACCTAAAACACAATTATCTTTAAGGTCTAATGCACCTGCTAATGCGGTGACATCACCATCGTTAGCGACTTCAAAAGGAATAGGATGTCCTAATTCTTTTTCTAGTCTCTTAACTGTATTGATATAAGCACCTTTAACTAGTTCAAAATTCTCTTTCGGAACTTTAATAAAGATGGACGAAACCATAGGTTTATTTTCCACAATAACACCTGCTGCAGAGATACCAATTGCGTCGACATCTCCTCCTAATTTATCAATTGCGGATTTCATCGCTTTATAGAAGAATTCGTAATGATAATTAATATCTTCATTAAGTTTAGGTAACCAAACGATTTCTTCACTAGATAAGACTTCGCCATCTTTAACCGCGGATACTTTGATATCAGAACCACCGACATCAAAGCCAATTCTTCTACCTTCTAAATGACCACCGACCGCTAAAGAAGAGGATTTCATTTGTGGGATGTTTTCATATGTACATTCCACGACTTCCATCTTTCTTTCAAAGACAGTGCCCATGAAGTGATAATCAAAATCACGAAGTCCACCTTCGGAATAATAATTCTTAATATTGTTATAAACGACATGAGAGCCAGCAATATAGATTTTAAAACCACCGACAACCCACAAAATACATTTAATCAATCTCTCAACGATAAAAGTATTTCTTTCATCGTCTACTCCATCAGGAAGAATGTCGAATTCTTTACGATAGATATAACCATTCGCTCTTTCTATAGAGATAACAAGATGCTGTTTATTAGAGTATTTATTGACATCTTCAGCGAATTTTCTTAATTCAATAATCGCTGGTTTAAATTCGGGTTCAAGAATTGGTTTAATCATATCATCTGACCTTCTTTCCTTCTTTATATGTCGCGACGACATGAAGTGTATTATCTAATAAAACAATATCCGCTAATTTGCCGACTTCAATTACACCTCTATCATCAAAATGCAATGCTTTTGTGGCGTTTCTACTGGATATTTTCGCTAAATCGATTAAAGATGCACCGGTAATGTGATACATATTTCTTAAGCCTTGATCCATGGTTAATAAAGAACCTGCTAAAGGACCGGTAGTCAAATAAGCAGCCCCATCTCTTTTCACGCAATCAAGACCGAATAATTGGAATGTTTCCATATCGCTATTCTTCGCTCTTAAAGCATCGGTGATCATCACAAATCTTTCCGGACCGATAATCTTATAAGATGTCGCTAATGAATTTGGACAAACATGGATTGTATCGCAGATGAATTCAGTATAGAGTTCATCAAAATAGAAAGCAGCAGTGACGATACCGGGTTTTCTATGATGATGAGGGCTCATCGCATTATGCGTATGTGTGGTATTTGTTAAACCCTTATTAATCGCGAGCATCACTTGTTCAAAAGTCGCATCACTATGACCAGCGCTCACTGTCACACCATTCTTTGTGACATGTTCAATAAATTCTAAAGCACCTTCGTTCTCTGGGGCTAAAGTGATATATCTAATATTGTTTCCAGATAATTTTTGTAATTCATCAAATTCTTTAATATCAGGGTTACGAATATATTTTTCATTTTGTGCGCCTTTATATTTCGCATTGATATAAGGACCTTCAAAATGAATGCCACCTAATGATGGAATATCTTTTTTAACTTTGTTAACTCTCTTACAAACTTCCGCTAAAGAGTCTCTATCACTAGTTAAAGTGGTAGCCATAAAAGTAGTAACACCTTCTTGATATAAGGATTCCGCTACTATTTTATATTCCTCTTCCTTTGCATCCATGAAATCGATACCGGCGCTACCATGAATATGGATATCAATAAATCCAGGCATAGCGATATTTCCTTCACCATCAATCGCGTCACCGAAAAAATCACCATTTCCGATTTCTTTTATTAACCCGTTTTCAAAGATGAGATAACCATTATCGATAATTCGATCTTCAAGAACAATTTTTAAGTTTTTAATAACCATAAAGAAACCTCCAATTATAGTTCGCCAATTTTATCGGTATATTCAAATTCGTAAATATTAAAAGGATTGCCTACAGAGAATAATTTACCTTCGTTATTAACAGCGAGATGTTCAAATTCTTCTGCCACACCAAAGTCTTTCCACAAATCTTGATAATCTAAGATAATCTTTCTTTCATATAAATCCACTACACGCATTTTCGGCGCTCTTAAAGGATTATCTTTAGAATTGAAGGAGAATGTTTGATAGAGATGATGATCGCTGATGAAACCACCTTGTGTGGCAGTTTCACTAGGTAGTTCAAAAGTCGCTAGAGATTCAGAAGCACGAAGAGCTTCTTCTGAAGAACGATAATCAGGTAATTCAAAAGTATAGAATCTAATGAAATTATCAGCCTCTTTCATATAGGTATTCTTTGTGTATCCACCATAATAGATGGTGCGGTCTTCATAATCATAATAAGAATTCATGAAATATAATTGGCCTTTATCATCATCAAATTCTAAAGTTAATTTTTGCACTTGAGCGACGCGATATTCTCCACCAAGTTGATAGATTCTAAAAGCGATAGTCGAATGGACTTTGGAACTCTCCATAGAAATATAAAGGAGAGGGAATTTATCGTGTGCCGAATAGAAATCTGGACCAAAGAACATTTGGTTGCAGTGCCAATCAGTGTTGACTGTGCCAGTTTCAATTATATGAACTGGGCCTTTATTCATCTTATTAGTGTCATAGATGATAATAGCTTCAAAGTTATCCGCACAAATAGCATAATAATTTTGATAACAAGAAGCACCTTGATATGAGAAATTAATTGAAGTTTGATAGACATTTGCAATCTTTTTAATGCCTGTTAGACGGAAATTCTCCTCATCGACATCTAATTGTTCACCATCAAAATAATAGTTGTAATAATAATATTCGTTAGTAGCAGCGTATCTTAAAACATAGGCTAAAGAAGGCACTAAAATGCAGAGAGTAATAATGGTTGGATATTTTTTAAGCCAACTCCAAACTTTATTCAGGAAGTTTTTCCATTTGCTCATTTGGTGAAACCTCCTTTCTAATCTTATGTACTCTAATAGTTATCACAATCGCTATCGCCATCGCGTAGAAAGAGATAACAAATTGTAAAGCCCAAGGAGTGTAAGCAAATATTCTATTCGCAACAATGTTATGGGCAATAAATGGGAATTTAGCGAATCTCGCGATTAAAAAACTAAATGTTTCTAAACCGATTAAAGCAAAGATATAAATCAATGTTTTCTTCGCGTCTTTTTCTTTATTGTTTTCAATGAAGATCTCACGACAGCCAAAGAAGAAATAACAATAGAATACAATTGTTAATAATTCTTGGGACATCGAAAAAGCCTTAGCCAGCACTAGATAAGTGCCATCATTAGATGTTTCACATACAGAAGAGAGAAACAAAACCACCATCGAGATGCCTAATGTTATAAATGCGTACTTGAAGGATTTATTAAACCTCCACAAACGTAACATCGCTATAAAAAACAAGATATAAGCAGCAACGATAAAAACGACAAAGGCTTCTAACCATCTCGGTAAAAACTTAAATGAAGAGCCAAAAGAGAAGTTCGCTAAGGCCGCAAAAATAAGTGCGACCATAAAGATAATTATTGAGTTAGTTATTCTCTTAAAAGGGTCGATAACTTTTTTCTTTTTCATAACTTCATATTATATACAAGAATTTAACAAATAGTAATTATTGTTAATATTCGCATATATCTTAACAAAAAAGCGATATATCGTGTTGATATACCGCCTTAATTGATATTAGGAAAATTACACAGCTTCAACGTGCCAGACGTCTTCAACAAGCGTGTATCTCACAGAAATTGTTTCGAGGCTGATTCTATAGTTGTTAGCAGGAGCAATGAATAAGCCACCAATTGTGACGATGTCACCACTTTGGATTGCACCACCAATTGAGGTCATGTCAATGGAACCACTACCGAAGTTAACGTACCATCTATCTTGTGCTTCATTATCCACTTCTTTACATAAAGCATCATACCAACCATCATTAGCTTTAGAGATATTGAAAACTTCTCCTCCTCTAGTAACTTTGATGGCGCTTGTTTTAACGCCTCTATATTTACCAACTTGGTTACCAGAATCTGCTTTCACTGGAAGATTGGCGTTATGTGGAGTGTAGAATTGTAAACCACTCTTGCCATACCAAGGAGTTCCACCACCAATTTCTAAACTCTTAATAGTGAGTACACCATTGAGGAAGTAGACATGGAATTTACCAGTGCTATCATCTTGAGATAAAATTAAATCGAAAGCTTCCGTATCAAAGCAATTAACACCATCGGAACTTGTGAATGTGGTTGCGTTAAAGTGAACAATATCGCCATCACTAAATACTTGTTCAAATGTATCTTGCCAGTTACCGCAGAATAAGTATCTGAACCAACCACCTTGAATATTTAACTCATTAGTGGTACCACCAGCAGTAAATAAATCGGATGGGAGATTACCAACAGGATAACGAGTAATGCCTTCATGAATAATAGAGATATCATTCTTATTCGCTAAAGTATAATTACCCTGTGGAACTGTAGCAGCATTAGTAACCAAGAGTTGCACGTGACCTGAATTCCAACTTGCACAGTCATTAGCAGACATAGTCGCTTTGAAGTTATATTCTTCCTCAACATGACCATGGAGTAAATCTTCCATTTGACGAATGCCTCTTTCTCCAATAGTGGCTTCTTGTTTAAGAGTCCATTCACCGAAATGCATGTTGTCTAATGGGTTAGCAATATTAAAATTAGTGATACCTAAGAAAGCATTACCACCAGCATTAGAGTGCTTCGTATATAAAGTGATTGATGCTTTACCATTGATAACATTTTCATCAGTGATGACTTTATTAAGAATGGTTTCGCCATATTTCATAACGACATATAATTTGCCGTCATTTAAAGAAGCATATAATTTTGCGTATTGGCCATTATCTGCAAAACTCTTATCAGTATCTAAATCCTCAGCGGTTAAGGCATATTTACCTGCACCCGCCCAGTTCACTAAAGCGAAATCAACAGTTAAATCGCAATCTCTAAAAGCAAAATTAACTCTTGGTAAACCAATTTCCCAAACATTAGGATTTTCCGCAGAAGCATTATAAGGATTATATTCGAGCTTACCATGTGTATAGCCAGCATCCGCAGCAGATTTAATTTGGTTGCCGACTTCATTATAAGTGGTATTACCATCAGTAAAATAAGCACCTACTATATCGGCTGTTGTACCACCACCGAGATTATAATCCGCTAAGACTTTATTCCATCTTGGATCATCATCAGTAAATTCAGAAGTATCTGGTCTTTCGGTTTTGTCAACGATTGTCACGGCTTCAGGAGCGGTAAATTGATAATTACCACCGCATTCCACCCAATATTCTTTAATACCAAAATCCACAGGTGTGGGAGCTTGTTCAGTATAGTGATTCCATACTGCATTAGATAAGGTGAAAGCTTTCAAAATACCGGACTTCGGCAAAAGAGTAAGAGCGACTGCGCCAACACATGCTAAACCGCATGCACCAGAAAGAGCAAAAAGGTTTCTTTTTTTCATATTCAATCTCCTCTTTTATATTTTTATAATATATAAAAACTAATCTGATGTAGGAAAAAAATAACGATAGTTCCTATATATTGCGATTTTATTAAGATTTATTGATAACAAATTGCAAAATATTGATTGTATCAATTCATTAATGAATTATTTTTCTTTTGGTTGATATAATCCTTTGCGGTAAATTTCCGGATAATTGTCTTGGTTAATATATAAATCAAATTTGCTATTAGAAAACAACACAAAGATAACGATAACCATCGGGTAATAGAATAGCGATAATGCGATAAGAAGAACATCCTTCACTAATATGAAAATGAAATCGATATTGTTGAAGATTAGATTCTCGTAGAATAAGAAGATGACAATAATAGGCCACACCACAATTAATAAGCCTAATAATGACCATCCGATATTTTTGAAATAGAAAAAATAAGAGGCTTTGATATAATCCCACATCTTCGTTTGATAGATATTGATATGAAGATATGACCACAATAACGCCGGCAGGAACATCACGAGGCAAATCAATAAAGCAACAGGACCAATAAAGAAGCCAAAGAAGAAGGCTCTTAATAGATAAGTTAATGCGTAAAAACCTGCAAAAATGAGATAAATTAAGAAGAAATGTTTAAAATTCTCTTTAATTCCCAAACGGAAATCATAGAAGAAATCAATACCCTCTTGGAACACTAAGAGTTTCAAAACACGGAAGATACCACTTAGGAATAAAACTACGATTATGAAAAGAATAAGTAGTCCTAGATTAAGAGAAATATCCCATAACAATAAGACTCCAAACAAATCTTCTTCACTATAGAATTCTAAGGTCATACCCATCTTACCGATCTCCATAAAGACAGAAAAAATCAAGATTGGTAATAAAGAAAGAAAGGACATTGTCCCACATTTAAAGATGGTCATAAAGTTGTGCTTATAAACATCCTTAAAAGCGGCCTTCCTCGAAGTCGGTAATAAAGAATAGGAATAGTCAACATTAGAGAATCTTTTCTTACTCATCTATTCTTTCTCCAATGTGCTTCTCAGCCCGACCACTACTTCATTTTGAGATTTTAAGAAATCAGTAGGTATAAATTTATCAATAAATTTGCCATTATCAAAAACATAGATATAATCAGCGAGTAAAAGAGCCTCTTGACTATTATGAGTAACAAAGACAACAGTCTTCTTTTTCTCTTTAATTTGCTCTTTGATATATTTATCCACCATTACTCTATTCGGTTCATCCAAGTTACTCGTAGGTTCATCAAATAGATATAAATCTCTTTCTTCCACTAATATCTTGGCTAAGGCAACACGTGATATCTGTCCTAAGGATAAAAATTTAGATTTACGAGTTAATAAATAATCGATATCTAAGATGGAAGTAATGTGTTTAATCAATTGATCAGCTTCATCGTGGTCTATTTTATGAGTCCTTAAAGGAAAAGCGATATTGTCATAGACATTCATATGGGGGAATATCGCATAATTTTCGCTCATATAAGCGATCTTTCTATTCTTCAAAGGTATTGTTTCAATATCTATGTTATTGAAGCTAATTTGGCCTTCGTAATATAAAGAAGAGGTAATGCATTTAAGTAGTGAAGTCTTGCCACATCCTGATGGCCCCACCACGACATTGAATGCTCCATCTTCAAAAGAAAAAGAAACATCGTCAATCGCTGTGACGACATCTCTTTTTTTATTTTCGTATAAAACAGAAACGTTTTTAAATTCGATTCTCATTAATATACATTAACATAGATTAATTCATTAACGGACACTAAATTATAGGTGAATGTTAATAATATATCTGTAGTTCCTGCACTTAAAGCGGTAATGGTATGGTCATTCATAGAAACCACGCTACTATCTAAGATATCGGAAGTTAATCCATATTCAGTGATGATTTCATAACCATAATTCACCACTGGTTGAATATCAAATGTATCTCCGACATTTAAGTTATATACCTTCTTATCAAAAGTAATATTTAATGTTTCTTCCGGTTCATAATTAGTGACATTAACCGCACATCTTGCGGTATATGTTCCCACCTGAACAGTGCAGATGGTGTTACCAACTTTCTTCGCTGTGATTAAACCATCTTCCACAGAAGCGATATCTTCATCTCTAATATTCCAAAAAACGAGATAATCTTTTAAAGATTCATCGATTTCTAAACCTAATTGATAAGTTCTATCTTCAGGGATATAGATAGATGCCTCGGAAAGTTTAATTAAAGAATGTATTTCTTCTTCACTAGATGATTGAGGAGAAGAAGACTGGTTATTATTTTTATTGCATCCCATTAAGAAGAAGGGGATTAACGCTAAAAGGAATAATTTCTTTTTCATACTCCTACCTCCCATTAATCAAAGATGTTATTAATGCCATTACCTTCACCGGCATGGGTGATACCGAATAATTGAATGTAATATTCCCAAGTTTCTAGCATCTCATTAATTTCTTCCGTTGTGTAATTACCTCTATATAAACTCATCTTTAAATAGATGACCGAGAGATATTCCTTCATCACTCTATTCTTTAAAGTGGTATATAAAGAGTAATCAACTTCTTCGATATGTTTAATCGCTTCTAACGCTCTAGAGATATCTAAATCTAATTGTCTCACTAAAGAGAATGGATAGAGTCCACTATTGCGGATATCACCAGTTGTATCGCCGATAGATGATTGCACTAAAGCTTGGTAATAAGCATATCTATCTCTAATTAATTCGTAGATATCTTTCATATAAGGATAGGCATCTTTATAGAAGTGCTTCAAGAAGTCATCCGCTAAATCTTCATAACTGCGATTGACATCCCACATCAAGTTAGCTTCTACATAACTTCTCATCTCATCAAAGCAACAGATGTTACTATCAGAAACACCTTGTGTGAGCATATAGGTCGCACCAGCTTCTAAACACTCTCTATACATACCGCTGACAGAACCAAAGTTATTGAAGTTTACAAAGTAAATACGATAATTAAGATCATATAAATACATCATGATTTGATTTTTTGCCACACTTGCCCAACCATCTAAAATCTGTTTGGTTTCTAAGTTAATAGGTGCGGAGAATGGAGAACCATAATTCGCTTGAATAGGCGCTAAATAAATACGGAGTTTTTCATGTAATTTGATCTTGTCGGAATAAGGAATGCAATGACCTTCTTTATCCTTAAGTGGACGACCATCTTCCCCTCTTTTGACCGGAGGTTCAATCGTCGGTAAATAGGCAAATGTTAAATATTGAATTTGTCGACCGGGTTGATTGACGGATAAATATTCTTCCACTTCTTCGATGATGTGATTCATGAAAGCGATTTGTAAGCCGGATTGTGTTCCTGCCCATTCATTCATCGCCCTTAAGCATCTTTCGCATTTACAGACATTTTGTGTATCTTCTTGTGCGCACATTACATAGATGGATTCCGGTTCATTAATGATAGCTTTTATCATCTTTTGGGCGATGAGATGTTCCAACTCGTGACCGGCAGTAAAACAGAAGCCATTATTAATCATCAAACCACGGAGATTTTGAGCGGGTCTCGGTTGTCCTGGGAAGATAAACCAATCAGGATGAGATTCGCCATAACGAACACCATTATCATCTAAGTCCCAAGGACCGACAAAATATTGAAGATGATTATGACCATAAGTCGCTCTATTCCATTCTTCACCACGAGAGTTATTGATTAATCTTAATCTACGTGTGTGAGAAGCATTAGACATCGTATATAAGGTAGAAATACTTCTTCCATCAAAAGATGGAACGACAAACTTGTCTTTATAATGAGGAAGATTAATCGTGTCTTTGTGTTCATAATAAATTTCTGAATCATGATAATAACGATAATCGATTAAATCTTCTAAAAGATCATAGACACCATAAAGAGTCCCGTAGCCTTTATAGTTCTTACCGGAAACGATATAGATACAATAATCTTTTGTGACAATAAAGTAATTGGATAGGGAATTATCTAATGATGAGTAATCAAAATCAGGGAAGGCGTTCGCAAATTGAGTAGTTCTACCTAAAGAGATATAACGATAAGTTCTCTTCACTTCTCTTTCGTTGATGATAGGAATATCAACATTCGTAGATTCCTTGATGAAATAATTAAGTTCTTGAGTAGCGATACTCTCTTGGCTCATCGGATTCTTGGGAGAGACGATATAATATGTCGATAAACCATTTTCCACGACAAATTTATCGGAATAATATTCAGTTTTTTCTTCTATTTCTTCGCTATAATTCTCATTTTTGGTTTTACAGCTAGGTAAAAGCACAACGAATAAAGCCGCTAATAAGCAAATAGTTTTCTTCATCTTACTTCACCTCCTAATAAGCATTAAAGACCCGTTCGACCGTGGTCACGTTATATCCCTCATCATAGGCCACATATCTTAAGGTATAACGGCCCTTCATCTCTAATCTAAATGACTCTTTATCAACGATGAATGAGGAATTATATAAAGTGATATCGATTAAAGCATAAGTAATATTGCCGTTATCATCATGAGTTAATATTCTCATCTCATTGGATGGCATGATTAAGATAACATCCACGATGACATGACCAAGATTATCATTCGCGGTATATGTTGGAATCTTTACGATATCGCCAACATGATATTTATCGCTCTTAAGTTCGCCCACTGTTAATGATGGTTTGACATCATCATAAACAAAGGAGACATAAGTTCTTCTCGTGGGGTTACCAAAGCTATCAATTGCATTATAGGAAACTGTATAGCTACCATATTCATTTATAATAAATGAATCAAATTCATCAGAGTTTCTATTTAACACTTCTTCTGATGGGGTAATAATTCTAATTTGTGAAGTAGTAATTTCTGAGAAGACATCATAGGCCTTAAATGTTGGATAGAAAAATTCTTCATCGTGATATTGAACAGGTAAGAATTCCGAATCTAATCTAATAGTCGGACCCACAACGTCGCCATCATTATTCTTATACCCTAATGCGTGGTTATTTAATTTTGTAATCTTCACTTGTGATTCGGAGGTGACACCACTAAAGGTAAGAGATAGATAAACACCATCTTTAAATCCTTCAAAGAGATCGTTGTTATCATCATAGACACATTGAGCGATGATGTTATCCAATGAATCGAGTAGATACATGTTGTTATCTTGATATTGGAAAATCATCTCTTTACCACTGAAGACAAAGTCCAAATTACCAAAGACAGGAACGTTGATTTTTTGATTAACAACATCGAGATCAAATGTCATCGTACGAGTCGAATCGGAAGCACTAATTAATTTGAATTTGATGTTTTTAAAGTTGGTTTTGCCGTCAATTTGCTCTAAATTCACATATAAATTAGAAGAATCTAGCTTATTAGCGAACAAGATGGTTTTCTCTTCATTAAAGGTGAAGGTAATATCATCTTCGTTATATTGTTTAGCAATATCGCCATAGAAATAATTGGCTTCATTTAACATTCCGCCTTCACCATAAGGATTGATAACTGGGATGATAAATGATTCTATGGTTTCTCCAGTATCGCCTCTTGCGATATATTCAACAGTCACCTCTTCTCCGTCAGCGGTATAAGAACCTTGATAATCATTACCATTAACTTTGATTAATGATTCACCAAACACATTTTCAGAATTAACGCTTTCTACAGTTCTCACTTTATCGAACTTATAAGTGAATCCTTTGATGAGAACAGGAGGCAAGTTGACATTATCGACGAATTCAGGTTTCTCTAAACTTAAAGAATTAACCGAGATATCTAAAGATCCTTCGTTACCTAAATAGTCAACGCCTTTGAATATGACATGGTATGTGCCGATATCTTCGAGATGCAAATTGTTAGCATTTAGCTCGACGATATTATTATCAGGATCATAAATAGTTCTAGTTAAGGAGATATAACCACTACCACCAGAGGCAACGATATCGTTGATAGATGGAATATTTACATCTTTAAAGACATATGATGATATTGGCTCACCACTATAAGTTAAGGAAACAGGGCTGATATTATCGACCGTCTCGACTTTTAACGACACTCTATCTGCGGAATTACCGCTTCTATCAGTAGCGTCATAATTGATGTAATAAGTACCAGATTTACTCGCTAAGAAACTATTATTGGAAACATTAACATCGATATCTTGTCCATTAACTGCATCTTTATAGATAACCGATACTTTAGTGTTTAAGAAAGAATCATAATTATCTACTACTTTGCTTGAAAAAATAGAATAGCGATTACCCAGTAAAGCTTTCGGCAAATTAAATGGTTCATTATTTTGATAATCAATTTCAATCTTTGGAGCGGTAATATCTTCGATAATTTCATTTTCAAAATTATATTTACCGATGGATTTCACAATTAAACGTCCACGGGGATTAGTGAAAGCATATGGAGTGATACTCAAATAGAATTTATCGCCTTTAAATCCATCCCATGTATTGGTTCTATATAATTCGGGATTATCTAAATCATTAATAAAGAAAACTTGTTCATGACTTAATGAACCAGGATAGCTATAAAATCTCTTATTTCCATAATCGAAAAGGATTTGTCCAGAATGCAAATAATCTTGATAGGCTTGCGCTTTAAAGGACATCGCAATGCCAGTGCCGCTTGTAGATAAGTGATAATGACCAGGATGGTAAGCACCATCACTACCGGTCCATCCGAATTCCCAACCCGCTAAATAATTGTTGCTCGCACCGACTCTCACATAACTTAAAGCGCCAGCTAAATAATCAGTATAACCGGGTTCTTGCATTCTCATTTCCACATAATTATTAGGATCTTCGGCATCGGTTAATCTAAATAATAGACCACCAAAATCCATCTCCATTTTATTCGCGGGATCAACAATGACATCTAATAATGATTTTGCGACAGCGCCACTGCTGGGATCGGAATAAATCTTACCTGGTTCAATCGGTTGAACTTCCATAAAATCATTAACATCTAATGGTTCATTAAAATTAATCGTCGCGCCACTGCGGAAATCTAAGACGACACCGTGATGAGAAAAGCGAGAGGTATTATGTCTAAATTCACCATATGAAGCTTCCACTACATCGTTAAAAGAGAAATAATCCATGCTCTTTCTCTTGCAGAGATAATTGACAGTTCTATTTACGGCTTCACGGCCAAAATAAGTTTCATAAACAACTTTATATAAACCGTGTTCTTTCGCAGTGAATTCTCTTCCGGTTAAAGAAGCGCCACTAGGGGTAATAATCTTACCATTTACCACTTTAGTTTCATCGTTATAAGAGAGAGTTCTTGGCTCGACAGTAACTTTATCATTCAAAAAGATAACATTAGTCTCATCTTCAGCGAGTAAAGGAATGCGAAGAGAATCGCTCGTTTGACCGATTGAAGATAACACTAATAATGAGGAGCATAATGCTATTAAGGGTATATTTCTTATTTTCATAATTAACCTTTAATACCTCCCATAGAGACGGAAACTCTAATTCTTTTATTAAATATAATAAAGACGATAACGATTGGAATGACCATAATGAGTGTGCCCGCTAATTGAACAGGAACAAATGCACCCTCAGGTGAGGCATTATGGACAAAGTCATAAATACCAAATGCCGCTGTCGGATAACTCGGTAAATAGAGAAGCGGAATTTGATAATCGTTCCAATAGGAAATAAATGATAAGACAAAGACAGTAACTATCGTGTTAAGTGATTGAGGAATAATAATTTGCCACATCACTCTAAAGTTAGAAGCACCATCAACTTTCGCGGCTTCTGAGTATTCATAAGGAATGGAAGAGAACTGTGCATGCAAAATTAAGAAATAAATGCTTAAGAAATTAAATCTCAAGATAATCATTGAAGGGAATGTATCAAAGATACCGAGGTTATGTAACATCCTTATCTCACTAGCCATACTGCCGACTATTGGTAAGGCCATTGTGAAGATAACAAATGCGTAGACTATCTTGGAAAAAGCAAATTTAAACCTCGCTGTTGCATATGCCATAATAACCGGACAGATGGTGAACGCTAACGCGCATTCTAAGGCGTAAAGTACGCTGTGTCCGAGTAAGTCAGGGATGTAATAGCGAATGTTGCTGCTCACGGCTAAAACATTCAAATTATTCCAAGCAAAGACATAGTTATCGAAGGTATATTTCACACCATTTTTAAAAGCGTGCATGCTACCGAAATAGAAGACAAAGTCATCCTTATTCATAAATGATGCCACTATTGCCCAGATAATAGGGACGAATAAACCAATTGTATAAACCACTAATAAGATAAATAAAATAATGGTCACCACTGATGGTTTGGATTTATTGAGGCTTTTATTTTTGGAAGATAAAACAATCTTTTTCATTATTGTGTTACCCTCCCGATTAATTTTCTAACGACTAAAGTTAAAGGAACGACGATAACTGTACTTATTAAACCCATAAAGGCAGCGTAGCAATAGCCCGCACCAGAATTATCACTGGCCACTAACATAAATAATCTATAACCGATGGTGAATTCATTCTCGGATATTTGATTCCAGTTAAAGAAGGAGAATAAGTTATTTTGATTAGTGAATATTGTCGCAATACCAGCAACTAAGAAGGTTCCAACAGTTCCTAAGATAGAAGGAAGAATAATATGCACAAATTCAGTAAATGATGTTGTGCCATCAATCTTACCAGCTTCAATGATTTCTGGAGGGATTTGATCCATCGCCCCTGTATAAACTAAAACCTGAGATCCAAATGAAACCCAAATCGAGTAAACGGTCACGATTGCAAATCTGATACCGGTATCACTATATGATTCATCAAAGAAATTAGGGAATACTTTATTAAAGAATAGTTGTCCATATGTCGGTAAAGCATTAGAGACGAACATCTGGAACATGATAACTAATAAGATTGCCGGTAAGATAGAAGGAATAAATAAGACGAATTTAAAGAAATTAGATAATGTTCTTCTCTTATAAATATAATAAGAGAATAATGTCGCTAAAACGGTCCCGGTTAAAGAAGTAAAGATATAGGTGATAATAGAATTTCTCACCATTAACCAGAAACCTTTATGAGAGATATCGTTTTGGAAACGATTAATATTAGGCATGATGTCAAAGACATATTCTCCACCGACTTTCTTTTGGAACGCCATGAAGAAAGATTGGAAATTGACACCGAAATAGAATATAGCAATTTGAATTAAAGGAATCGCGATTAAAACGACATAGAAAATAACATCGCCCTTTTTAATTCTCGTGCGATTAGGTTTGTTAACTTTTCTTCTTCTCGCGATAAATTCTGCCATGTTTTTTATTTACGCACTAAGGAACTCCAAGAATCTCTAAAATAAGTAAATTGCCCGTCAAAATAGGCTTTAACTGATGGATTTGAGGTGACAAAGTACATCCATGGATGACGATAAAGGACACCATCGATACGGGAATTCCATGTCCAGTTAAAAGCGTTGAAACGGTCATTATTATCAATAATTAATTGGTTATTGGAATATGGATAAACAACATTCGCAGTTTTCTTTAAATCAATCAATGATTTGGCGTAAGTTGTTAAACTAGCTTGATCTTCTTCACTCACTTCATAATTGAGAGGTCTAGTAATAGAAGTATCTTTCGTGAATTTAGAAAGCATCTTATCAGAATGTAAGAATTTCATAAATTCAAACGCTAATTCTTTGTTTTGGGAAGATTTAGAAACCACACCAAAGGATTGTGATAAGGATAAATAAGTATGTTTGTAACCACACGCTGCTGCTTTCTCGGCATTTTCAAAGGGGATAGGCATAATCGCATAGTTAGTTCTCTTTTTATATTTCTTCTCATAGGAATCGATTGCGCTTCTCGCTTCATTTTCCCACCAAGAAGATTCCATAATCATCGCCACAGGATCGCTGATTTCTTTCGCATTCACAAATGTGGATTGAGCTTGTGTATGAGTGGCTTCTGTACGATAGTTTTCTTTGGTTTCTAACAAGATATCATTTAAGAATCTTAAGGTCTTATAAAGACCTGCTTGTTTCTTGAGATAATAGGCATTATCTTCGTTGATAGCCATTTCTGGTAATTGAGTGATATTACCATTATCATCAACTTCAATTAAATCATTCGCTGTGCCATTTAAAACGAGATTAAGGTTCATATTATAGACACCTTCATAATCAGCGAATACGTTATATAAATAGTTCGCGGTATATTCAATACCATTAGAGGAATTGATATAGGGACGCATACCACGATCTCTAATCGCTTTCACTAATTTAGCGAATTCCGCATATGTCGCTGGTAAACCATCATCTAAAGTTCCAGCGATATTATCTGTACCTAAAGATAAATCACCATTCTTATTGGTAAACGAACCATTCTTCGCGAGATATAAACTTCTTTCATTCCATAAGTCCATATCATAGACCATGCCATAGAAAGCATCATAGAAAGGAACACCATAAACTTTGCCATCAATGGTTAAATAGTTCATGAATTGTTCATCGATTTTATCTTTAATCGTACGGCTATCTCCGTATTTAGATAAATCGGCATTCACGACAGATGTGATATCTTCTAATTTGCCATCTTTTACGACTTCGTGATAAGGAATACCTTCAGTGAAATAAATATCTTTATTTAAGTTGGAATTCTTGATGTAATCACCATCGTATTGAGTGGAACCACTGACATGAATTTTGACACCAGTTCTTCCCTCTTGGAAGTTTGTTGCATCCTTATAGAGTTCTTCAAATTCCGCAGCCGCATTATAAAGCCATTGTGTGCCGATGCCTTTATCTAAAGTAGCAACAGTAATATTTGCTTTTGTTGGGTCATCGCCATCTTCGCCTCGACGAGCACGACATCCAGTAATGGTGACCGCCACCATGCTTGTAGCAAGAATAAGGGGAATAGTTCTCATTGTTTTCATAGTTTATACCTCACTAATTAACCTTTTTCTTTTTAAACTTTTTAATTAACAAAACCGCTAATAAAGCACCGCCAGTTAAAAGAACACCAACTACCACTAATATGATAATAAGAGTGACGTTTACTTTATTTCCACCTTGGGAAGGATTTTGCTTTTGCGCATATTTATTTAAATATTCATCAACGATACGATTGACATCTTCTACTTTAGTAGATTTCTTGATATTCTCAATCGCTTGCTTGGTTTCTAAATTAATAGATTCAATCTCATCCTTTGTATATTTGCTTAAATCTAAAGCGCCATAACAATCTTGAATCTTTTGGACACCTTCAACGATAGCTTCACTCAACCAAATCGCTTCATATTCTGCTTTCGTGGTTAAACTATCCACATCCGCTTTAAAGGACTCTAAAATAGCGTTGATTTCTTCTTCTGTTGTGGCTTCTAAAATATAATCGATAGCATCCGCTCTCATTAAAGCGATGTCGTTTTGTTCTTGTTCTAAATAATTATCTAATTCATCAGTTTTATAAGATTGTACAAACATAATCGCACTATCTTGCACTTTCATGAATGATGTCTTTTGCTCTTTCACTGATTGTTTAACACGATTCACAATCTCATTAACCGCCTCAACACTAGTAGCATTATCGACATCCACTAATGCAGATTCAATAATACCTCGAATGATGATTTGTTCTTCTTCATCATATAGAGAATAATCAACAAGATTTTCAAATGTCTTTCGAGCGTTATTCTTAGCGTCATCAAGGGTAAGATATAATTCCCAACTATTATTAGAAGAACTATAAATAAAGCTGCATTTTAAAGTGGTAAAAGCAATCTTAGTAGAATCATAAAACGCTGCAAAAGTGCCATCAATAATGACTCTATCGCCATTTTGCACTTCTATTAATCGAGAGATAAATAACTGATAATCTCTAATACCATATTTAGCAATCGTACCAATCGTCGGATCGGCAATATCTTCAATATATCCACCTCTCTCTAATTGAACGGCACTAGTGCTTAAAGGATAATACACTAAAGACTTATCACTAGAATATGGTAGTTTGTTCTCTTCTAGTTTGAAATAGATGTTTGCCTTAGCATCACTATGACCGGGATCATATTCAAATAAATCGACGAGTTGTCCTTCAATATCCGTAATGTTGTCATCCCAAGACGTAATAGTAGCGGTTCCTTCATAATCGTTATAGTCAGAATAATCGCCATTTGGGCAAAGACCAATTCTCGGGTTTTGACAAATATCTAAAGAATCGACAACATAGTTAAGTTTTAAAGCATCATTCACCATGACAAAAGTCCAAGTGAGGTTGCAATCAATTAAATCAATTGCCCCCACTTTCACTTTGTGAAGTTGACCATCTGTAAAGATTCCATCACCACTACCAGGTCTCCAAGAAGATTGGCTAGGATCAAGAACTTCTAAATAGCAACCTCTACCGCTTGTATCGATAGCAAATTTATATCCGTAATATGGTATGCCCCTCAATACAATCATCATGTTGCCTCCACTTAAAGGAGTGGCATTTGGCACATAATTAAATTGGAAGATGACATTGCCTTTTTCATTCCCTGGAGAAGGAATAAAAGAAGAATTTAAATTGGTCTCTTGAACATTAGTGTTAAAGTCATTATTTCTTTCATTTAGTCTTCCGTGGAAAGTAAGTTCTTTTAAATTCAAGGCGCTTAAAGAAACGGTGTCATATGTTTTTAAATATTTTTCAAAACCGGGCTTTTGATTTTCAATCGCATCAGTCATCACTTCTCTTTTGACTTTCACGGAATCGATGAAAGCGCGGAAATTTAATAATAATTCATCTAATTCCGTCTTTTTAGTCGCGTTATTAACATTAGTGATGAATGTTTCTAAGGTTTGATTAATCACATTGAGTTCTTCTTCAAAATAATTATCGAAGTTAATATAACTTCTACCAGCTTCAATGGTTTTTAATCTCTCTTGTCTAATATATTCTTCTGCGGCTTCAGGATCATATTCATATTCACCGAATTTTGCGACTTTAGCATCATAAGCAGCATAAAGAGATTCACAGTCATACGCCGCATTCACTACTTCCGCTAATTCATTTAATAATCTCATGATAGCGGGTCTATCATCTTCTGAATATAAATAAGGATCGAATTGTTCATTGGCTTTTTCAATCAATTGGGCCTTTAAATCTATCTTTTTATAATCGTTTTCTCCAGTGCCAGTTCTTTGGAAAGTCACTAAAGAGAATTTAATAGCGGTATTGTTTCCAAAAACATCGAGCATGAACATACCATCAAAAGTAACGGTTTGACCAACACTTAAATTAAAGTTTTGCCCGCTACTTTGATTTACTACATAAAATTCATAGTTGGTATTAATGCCTTGATCATCGGGTTCAAAATCTCTTCTTCTAAATGCTTCTTTACCAACTTTCGCGGATGGTTGACCATCGATATAAATATCGCCTTTATCTAAAGCACGATAACTATTGCTATCACCAGTTATAGGAACATCTTGTTCGCTGACACCCCAAGCCCAGATTAAGAAATGCCATGTTTTGCCAGGATAAGGAGGAATATCAATATCAGTCGCCATCGCATTCATATCCACTAAACGAATAGGTTCTGGATAAGCTGTGCATTCAGTGTTAGAAGTACCACTAAAATAGAACATTGTTTCATCGATATGAATAATATCTCGTACCCCATTACTCTCACGAGCAAAATTACCTTTAACAATAAGTTTGTCGCCAAAATTAGGTGTTCCTTTATTCATCAACCAACTCTCTAAGCATAAGAAATAATCGGTTTCGCTATATTTACCGATAATTTCGCCAGCTGTATTAGTAGCGGCATTTTCAATGATGGTGCCATCTTTTCTAATAATAGTTAAGTTAGAAGTAGCGGTAGCTTTATATCTTAAACTCCAGTCGGAATTAAAAGGTGCACCATTAGATTCAGCTTTGAAATATAAAATGTATGGTTGACCACTACCATTCACACTAACACTATTAGTACCGGCATTAAAGTTAGGAGAAAGGGTTCCTAAATTATAAGTTGTTTCGGTAACTGCTTTTGCAGGAGAAAAACTGGTTTCTTCTTTCGGTGTCAATGATGCACCCAAAGAAAGAGTTAAGAGGGATAACAAGAACAAAACGCCTTTTCTCATATCAATTCTCCCTTAATAAATCGATGAATCCTCGGATTCTTCAATAGTCTTCCCATCAAACACAAATGTCTTGAACTCAAATTTGCCAAAACGAACTTTCATTTTCTTATTCATGATTTGCAAATCAGTTTCGCTCTTTTTAGCTAATCCGCTATATAAACGAATTAAATAAGTTCCATCATTTCTCCTCTTTAAAGCGGAGATAACAATATTTGGATTAGATAATCTAATTAAGTCAGTATTGATTTCCTTTCCATCACCATGTGGGAAATGAGTTAAAGAATAAACTTGTTGATTGAATTCATTCGCAAATTTTTCACATTCTTCTAATTTATTAACTTGTAATCTCAATGAGAAATCATGAGCGCCTTGTTCAATGAAAGGAATATAACGATTCATATCCACAAGCATCGGGTTATATGATCTAGTAGGATGAGCGCAGTAAGCAGAACCGTTCAATAATGTTAAATAGAGGTTTCTACCTTTACGCGAAACACTATGAATTCCACTTTTATTATAAATAGCGAAAACATTTTCGCCTTTTTGAACACCTACATATCTATTGCATGGATATTCTTTAGAATCACTATATGTTTCAACACCAAACGCCATTTGAGCAAAGTATTTTTTACTTCCTGCTAATGGGAATTTAAGTTTCAATCCTTTGCCATGTTCATTAAATAAGACATGGACATTCATATCCACAGCAGGTTTATTCTTGTAAATTTTATAATTAACAACGACATGTGATTCACCTAATGAATATAAGGATTGCACTTCTGTTAAAACAGGGCCATCACCTAAAACAATTACGCCTTTTAATCCGGTAAAGACACCTTTACCTTTATTATCTAATTTATATTCTTTTAATGAAGATTTGCCTTCACCCACAGGCCAACCATTTTCATTATAGATGGTGTCGGTTAAAGATTTGATTCTCCAACCCCATGGATCAGGGCCATCACTGAATAATGCAGGTAATCCAATTGGGGCACTTAAATATTCCTTATTTTCCACAATAAATGAAGAAATTAAGCCAGTTTTGCGAGAAATTTTAACTGTTTTTGCAGAATCATTAACAATTATTTCTTCTCCGTTATCAACGAATGGTTTTTTCTCATTTATCACTTCATTATGAACACTAACCATCGTTACAGAGAAAGCTGGAATATGGGCTTTATAAATCAAACGAGCGCGCTTTTGGTGGAAGATGAGACTATCTTCTTTTAACATTTGATGCTCAATGACTTTTCCATCAATATCACGAACAGTAAATACAAAGCTTTGATTATCAAAACAAGAGTCAACTGGATAAATCTCTGTTTCAAAATAATCATCGATATCATATGGGTAAGGATTGAATAACACTATTCCATCATCACCTTGAGGTACTTTGGGTAAATCATTAGATAATGCGAAGAACGCTTTCAGCATTTCTTTCTTCAATTCATCAATGGCATGATGAGCTTTCATAATAGATGAATCAGTACCGATTTTAATTGCGGTGCCACTTAAAACATCATGGAAGGCAATCTGACAAAGCACTCTTTCTGCATTTTTAAGAATTTCTTTATCGTAATGATATTTGTTTGATAGATCAGCAATTGTGCAAATCTTCTCAGTGAAATATAAAGCATTTTCTAATTGATCATGAACTAACTTAATTGGATGGACGGAAGAATATGATTTAGTTAAGGCAATGAATTGCCTATTATCAACAATTGTGGGTTCTCCGCATTCTTTGAAATAGTTTTCCAAAGTAGAATGTTTGATGATATATTCACCTTTCTTTTGATTCATTAAAATCATGATGTCTTCTAAATCTTGTTCAGAAGAAAAACCACCATGATTACCAACGCCCCAAAGAATAGGTCTTACATCTAAATCTTTATAACAGTTTGATTTTCTTTCAATACAAGGCACTGCTTGGCCATATACTGAAGTGTAATTGCCGTCTGGATCTTCATATCTTAAGGCCTTAACTCTACTGCCATCATATCCCTCCCATATAAATGGGCCATGTGGTAAATCAATCTCATGCATATCATGAACAACAGATAAAGGACGGCAGAAAACATAAGCATCAAATCCACATTTCTTAAGAATTTGTGGAAGTCCTCTAGTATGACCAAAACTATCTAAATTCAAAGCTGTTGTAGGTCTAACATGGAATTTCTCACCAAAATATTCCCTTCCTAATGTGCATTGTCTAATTAAAGATTCACCGGAAGGCACTAAACAGTCAGGTTGAATATACCATCCACCCATAATATGCCATTTGCCCTCTTGAACTAGTTTTTCTATACGTTTAAATAAAACTGGGTCATATCTTTCAATGTATTCATAAAGAATTGCTTCGTTATGGCAAAAGATAAAATCATATTTATCGAGCATATTACAAGCAGCATAAAAAGTTGAAAGAGTGGCACTGATGCCCTCATCCCAATCCCATTGCCAAACAGGGTCAATATGGGAATTACAAACCAAATGAAGAATTTTTCTCATAGTTTGGACTTTCTGTTGTTATATTTTGATTTTAACTTAAAAATATTTATATACAAATAAATGTATTAACTAAAAATTCCGTTTTATTGTGTTGTCTTATTTGATTCAATATAATAAAAATATCTCATTAACAATATATGTATCCAAGGGATGCATTATTGATTGACCCCTAGGGGTCGCTTTTTCTTCCTTGGTAAAATATATAAGGATAGTCGCGGGACCTCTATAATTTTTTTACTGCTAGACA
>Ga0256405_10003181_pt1 | contig 34862 bp, 35 predicted proteins | sample RumenRJG_02DNA_FD_189096 | JGI IMG/M metagenome (GOLD analysis project Ga0256405, IMG submission 189096) | Bovine rumen microbial communities from Lethbridge, Alberta, Canada - RJG_02 | ecosystem: Host-associated > Mammals > Digestive system > Stomach > Rumen | place: Canada: Alberta...
GTATCCCGTAAGACCTGCCTTGACTTTCAGCCTGTACTTGAATTCGGGCATAGTCAGCTCATAGCGTTCTGCAAGCTCGGGACGTTCGGGACGGGGACCTACGAAGGACATATCACCTTTGAGGATATTTATCAGCTGAGGGAGCTCGTCGAAGCGTATCTTTCTGATTATTTTTCCCACGGGGGTGATGCGGTCATCGTGCTCGGAAGCGAGCTGTGCTCCGCCTTTTTCGGCATTGGTTATCATGCTTCGGAATTTCAGCACCTTGAATTTGCGCCCGTTAGTAGTGAGCCTTACCTGTGAGTACAGTACAGGACCTCCGTCGTAGAGCTTTATGACAAGGGCTGTTATAAGCATGAATGGCAGGAGTATCAGGAACATGATACCTGCCAGAGAGATATCGAAAAATCTCTTTAACATACGCTGCTCGAATTTAAGACCGTCGTTGCGGGAGAGGAGCAGAGGTGTATCGAAAAGGTGGAAATCGTCTGCGCCGCGGATAATGATATCCGAAAGCTTGGGGTTGATGTAAGTTCTGATGGAATGTTCAAAGCAGAACTTCACCAGTTTGTTTCTGAGGTCGCCGGGGATATCTGTGATGATAGCGCCCTCGTAGCGGAGTATCCGCCGTTCTATCTCATCAAGGCTCTCTTCACAGCTGACAGCTGCGCAGATATTATACTTATCCGTCCTCTGTGCCATTTTATTTACAAGATACTTGGCATTTGAGTTGCCGTATATGATTATCAGCCGCCGCGGCGGGTACATCTTTGTATATATCATGGTGAAGACGTAGCTCCATGGGCAGGCGAATACCAGTTCGATAGCGGCGAGCACCACCATGGCGGAAAGATCCATTCTGTTACGTCCGATAAGTGCGATGAGGACTATCTCCATGGCGTTGGTACTGATTATGCCCAGCACCTGAGAACCGAAAAGTCCCATGAACTTTGAATAGCCCAGTCTGAATCCGTTGAACAGGCTTGTGAAAGTTGCGTACATCACACAGTAAATGCCTATCATCAGGAAGTTTCCGTAATGCCAGAAGGGGTCGTGCATTTTACTGTTATAATAGTTATACCACACGAACGAGAATCCCATTACAAAGAACAGGATTATCACCAGTGCGGCTATGAAATTCAAGAGCCGTTTATACTGCTCGCGGTTTTTTGTAATATTATCCAATATATGACATCCTTTTTGGTTTTGTTATATTTCCGTTGATATATTTATCAAGTTACAAACTATCAAGTTATCATTATAGCACATTTTTTTTGATTATTCAAGTATTCTCGGGGCTTTTTCAGTTATTCGACACATAACCGGGGCGTATGATGTTCGTTTTTTGGGACAGATGTGTAATTATGCGGCAATAGAACGGTGTACCGGATAAATGATTTTGCAAAACAAAGCTCGTGGTCTGTACAGTTATCATTGACAAAAATCAGGGCGTATGCATTAGGTCATGCATACGCCCGATTTTTTTGTTGGCGGCGACTGTATTCGATCATTCCTCCGCCTTGTCTTTTTTCTTTTCGGAATGCGGAGCTCTGCCATAGATCTCTGTCAGATCTGCAAGCTTGTCACCCAGTTTGTCGGTCAGCAGTTCACTGCTTTCAAGGCGCCATTTCCAGTTAGTGCCAACAGTGGACGGTGTATTCATTCTCGCTGTGGAATCCAGTTCAAGTATATCCTGCATCTGTGCTATCGCCGTATCGCATACGCTTGACCAGCACAGTCTTATCAGCGCCCAGGGCACATCGCTGTCTTTTTTGACATTCAGATACTTCTTGCAGAAATCAGCTGTCTTTTTATCACAGCTCTTTATCCAGCCCAGAGCAGTCTCGTTGTCGTGAGTACCCGTGTAGCATATGCTGTTTGAAGTGCTGTAATTGTGGGGGAGATATCCGTTTGAACTGTCACCGTCAAAGGCGAATTCCAGTATCTTCATACCCGGATATCCTGCCGCTTCAAGCATCTTGACTACTTTCTTTGTAAGGAATCCCAGGTCCTCCGCAATGATATCCAGTTCACCCAGTTTGCGGTTCACAGCTTTGAAAAGCTTCATATCAGGACCCTTGCTCCAGTGACCCTTTCTCGCATTCGGTGCGCCGTAGGGTATGCAGTAGTAGCTTTCAAATCCGCGGAAATGGTCTATCCTTACAGTGTCGTATATCCCGAAAGCCGCACGTATGCGTTCTATCCACCAGACGTACTTTTCCTTTGCCATGTAGTCCCAGCGGTACAGGGGGTTGCCCCATAGCTGACCGTCCTCCGAGAAACAATCGGGGGGACATCCCGCAACTTCGATGGGCTTCTTTTCCTTGTCAAGGTAGAAATATTCGGGGGTCGCCCAGACCTCAACACTGTCATATGCGCAGTATATCGGTATATCACCGATTATCTTTATTCCGCGGTCGTTGGCGTACTTTTTAAGACGTTTCCACTGTCTGAAATACTCATACTGCACAAAGCACCAGAAGTCGATATCATCAGCGTAGTCCTTTGAAGCCTGTTTGACAGCTTTGCCTTTATGCATTTTCAGCGGTTCTTCCCATTCGTACCAGGCTTTTCCACCGTGGGCGAATTTCAGTGCCATGAACAGACCGTAGTCGTATATCCAGTTTTTGTTATCAAGCACGAATTTCACATATCCCTTGGCAGGGTCTTTGCGGAAGCGCTTGTGAGCTGCTTTCAGCACAGTGAAAATATTTTCGTATATCGTGCCGTAATCCACCGAGCCCTTATCGTCGCCCCATTTGATGTCCTTGTACTCCTCGGGCTTGAGATAGCCGTCCTTTTCAAGAGTTTCAAGGTCGATAAAATAAGGATTTCCCGCGTGTATCGAAAAACTCTGATATGGCGAATCACCATAGCTTGTGGGAGAAACAGGCAGTATCTGCCAGCAGCTCTGCTTTGAGCGTACAAGAAAATCCACGAACTCATAAGCTTCCTTGCCCATCTTGCCGATGCCGTAGTCATTCGGCAGTGAGGATATATGCATAAGTATTCCGCTTTTTCTCATTTTTATTTACCTCGTAAAGAAGATTTTTCAATGTTGTAGTGTATATTAAATGACATTCCTATTGTAACATACTTCCAGGAATATTGCAATAGGTTCAGCGCTGACTGTTCAGCCTTACTTGCCCCACTCGCCATTCATGAATTCTACTCTCGCACTCAGCCATTCATGCAGATAATCTGCCGCTTCTTCATGAGTTTTGCATTCCTTCGCCCTGCTTGATAGTTCGTTTGCAAATATCTCATTGTGTACAAGGTTGTCCCAGCGTTCATAATTGCGCTCGAATGCGTCTTTGTACTTTGTCTTGTCGCTTTCTATGGTATCCAGCGCTTCCGTGAACACGCCCGCGTCATATGCCGCAGTCCATTTTTCCTTTATTATATCCCTGAACCAGTCCTCATACATAAGTACAGCAAGCCATGGGTTGATGGAATCATACTCTCCGCCGCCATCGACACCGCCGTTTGCATCGGGTACGATATTCGCCGCATAGTACCCTGTGCCGTCAGCGCATCTGTCTTTGTTTCCGAGTCCCGAATCGAAATCCCAGGGTGCTTCAAAGGTCAGCTTTTTGTCGCCGCCCTCACCGAAATCTGCGTCCATATAAAAACTCGACCAGTAGATATCAGCATCGCAGGTAAGCTCGCTGATTATGTACATATCCGCCAGTGAATCCACATTAACTACTTTTTCAACTGCTTCGCGGGGAGTTATCTTATCCGTCATCGAGATGGTCTTGTAATCATCATCGAATACCCATGCCTCATCATCGTAAGCCGCACGGTACATTATATTGTATACATTGTTGGTGTAATTGGCTATGAAATCATGCTGTGCCACCGAGTAGATATTGCTGTGTATCGTCATGCCGACTTCGTCTCTGGGGTCTTCGGGGTCATCGCTGCAGCGTGCCGCCATTGTCCTGCCGCTGCCGTCATTGCCGTCATAGGGTGTTAAAGGTGCATTTTTGTTGTAATCCATCCTGAACTGATGCAGGTCGTCCTCATTGAAGAAATAACCGTCGAACTCCATAAAATAGCCGATATCCGTGCCTTGATAGTCTTTCTCGGGGTCGGTGATATCGACCCTGTCGGGATTTACCTGCTGATACTCTGCGAGAAGATATACGCCCCAGTATTTTCCGTTGACGATAACATCTACCAGCTGAGTATCAGATGCATATAGCCCGTCTTTCTCGAATATACCCCTTGCCATTTGCAGCGAAGCCTTGTCTCGAAGCATCGAACCGTCCTTGTAGCTCGCCAGAAGCAGCCAGTTTTTCGTTTCGGCACCGTCGTTAAGACCCAGTACGCTCTGCTTTTCATCAAACTTAATACGCAGAGGTTTCTTGTCATATGTGGTAGTCCAGTTGCCGCGCACCTTTACATTACCGCGAAGTCCCTCGGATACCGCCTTGGCGTTTTCATCGTAAAGAGTAATACTGCATTCCTTGTAAACAGGCTCGGGAGGGATCACGTAATCATCATACCAGGAAGCTTGCATCTCTGATATATGACTTGATACCGTTTCCGTGATAAAATCAAGGGAATCCTCAGCACCTGCATCGTCTGTCACTATTGATATAGTAGCGATACCTTTAGCGGGTTCGATTTCTGGCAAGTCCTGAACATTGACTGCGTCGCCATTTTTACCGGATCTCTTCTCCTTGTCACCGGTTTTACCAAGCGAACAGCCTGCCATTGTCAGTACGATCATTACCGCGGCAGCAGCACTTATCAGTCTTTTCATTTTCATTCCTCCGTTCTTTGACCTTGTGTTATCGGTTATTGGTTATCGGTCAGTTTCCCGACCGCAGCGTATGCAGAATTACCCCTCTGTCTTTTTCCATAACTTGCAGCGTCCCTGCTTTCCGCACTCGGTGATAATACCCATAACAGAAAGCACACGTATGCATTTTCCTGCGGTGTCGGCATTTATCCGACATAGCTTTGCAAATTCCGCTGATGTGAATCCATCGGGTAGTTTCTCGGGCAGAAGTGCCGCTATATCCTCTTTTCTCCGTATAACGACTTCCTCAGTCATATCCGCGGGAAGTTTGTCTATCTTGTCAGCCCGACGTTTTTTCTCCACCGCACGGATACGAGTTTCCTCGACTGTCAGCACAGGGAACCTCACCGTCAGGTTCTCGTCTCCCAGAAATTTCCTTATCCCGTAAAGTTCAGCTATCCCGTGCCATATCTTCACCCGCTTAGGTGAAAGCCTTTTCGATATCAGCTCGCCGCTGTCGGGGTCGATATCCAGAAGATATTTCCTTGCTTCTATCGGATATACCACTGTCACCCTGCATAATGGCAGAAGTGCTTCCAGCTTCCGCTCCAGCCGATAAAGCGCCCTTGTCTGTATCTCGATGACACCGTCTTCGGAAACAACGTCCGCCACAAATCCGCCCAGAGGTATCTCCTTGTTCTCTTCACCGCCGCCGTAATACTCTTTCAGCACCGCATGGACAGTCTTCTCCGACAGCGTCCCTATACCCTTGCTCTGGGGCTTTTCAAGGAGTTTTCTCCGCGCTTCGGCAAATCTCATCTTGTCCATATCATTTACCGTTTATCAGCTTGCGGTAGGCTCCCGGGGCTGTACCTGTGCGTTCCTTGAACCTGTGCATGAAGCATACCTCGTTTTCATATCCGCAGAGATTCGCTATCTCCCGCACTGTCAGAGCCGTTGATGAAAGGTAGTACTGCGCGGTACGTATCCTTGCCGAAAGCAGATCCTCATAACAGCTTACCCCGAATCTGCTGCGGTAAAGCTGCTGAAAATGCGAGGGGCTGACCCTAACCCTTTCAGCCAGCTGTGCCACCGAGGTGAACTGCCCAGGATTCGCATATATATCCGCACGCAGAGCGTCAAGTATCTCTGCATGAGGGTTCAGCTGTGCATCGCTTGTTCCGTCAGATTCTTCCGATACCTTCATCAGCAGAAGCTTTATCAGCATAGATGAATACTCGTCCTTGTTAGGCGATGTGGAAAGCTGTTCACGGCTCAGCATACGCAGTATATCCTCCGCATCACTCACACGCCCGGGCGTAAGCAGTCTGTCGAATATCACACGCCCGTCGGCGTCGCCGTCCTCCATGCCGAAATGCAGAAAATGGTTCACATAACTGCCGCATATCGCCCGATAGTACTGGGGAGTACCCTCGCTGTATATTATCGCCGTGTCGGGTGATACGGTAGAATCCCTGCCATCGGTAGTAAGCAGAGCGTCTGTTTTGAATATGATAAGTAAACAGTCACCCGAACCATTTGGACGTTCGATGGAAAAATCTGCACTGTGATGCATATCCAATCCCATATTGTGAAGCCTGAACAATACAGCCACCCCTTTACAAAAGAATACAAATCGTAGGATAAGTAAGTACAAAAATATTATACGTCATTGAATTTGGTTTGTCAATATGTTATATTGTAATTACTGTGAAACGCAGCGCGGACGTTCGCGCAATTTACTTAATTCTAAGTTACAGGAGGTATACCGATATGAAAAATTTTAAGATGCTTGTTAACGCCAATGACAAAACAGGCCACATCAACCGCGAGATATACGGACATTTCTCCGAACATCTCGGCAGATGTATATACGGCGGTATCTACGTGGGCGAGGATTCATCAATACCCAATATCCACGGTATCAGAAAAGACGTTATTGAAGCGTTCAAGCAGATTAAGATGCCTGTACTCCGTTGGCCGGGCGGATGCTTTGCCGATGAATACCACTGGAAAGACGGCATAGGCGATAAGTCTACCCGTAAAAAGATGGTAAACACCAACTGGGGCGGCGTTGTTGAGGATAACAGCTTCGGTACCCACGAGTTCATGGAACTCTGCGAACTGGTAGGCTGCGAGCCCTATATCGCAGGCAACGTAGGCAGCGGCACCGTTCAGGAAATGGCTGAATGGATAGAGTATATGACTTTTGACGGTATATCTCCCATGTCAGAACTGAGAAAGAAGAATGGCAGAGAGAAGCCCTGGAAGCTGAAATATTTCGGCATAGGCAATGAGAACTGGGGCTGCGGCGGAAATATGCGTCCCGAATACTACCTCGACCAGTACAGACAGTACCAGAGCTACTGCAAAAATTACAGCGGCAACGAGCTCTTCAAGGTAGCCTGCGGTCCCGGAGGCGGCGGAGAGGATTGGTACAACTGGACACAGGTGCTGATGAAGAACCTCAATCCCGACCAGGCACAGGGCATATCCTTCCACGCATACAATGTTCCCAACTGGGTAGACAAGGGCTCTTCCACAGAGTTTGATGCCAACGATTACTATACCATACTCAACCTCGCTAACTACGTTGACGTTATGCTGACCAGACATACCGAGATAATGAACCGCTACGACCCCGATAACAAGATAGGTCTTATCATGGACGAGTGGGGCAACTGGTTCAATGTTGAACCCGGCACAAATCCCGGATTCCTTTATCAGCAGAACACCATGCGTGATGCTATCGTTGCAGCTATGCAGCTGAATATCTTCAACCGTCACTGCAAGCGCGTTATTATGGCTAATATCGCTCAGGTTGTCAACGTTCTTCAGGCTATAATCCTCACCGAGGGCGAAAAGCTTGTCAAGACTCCTACATACCACGTATTCGATATGTTCAAGGCTCATCAGGATGCTGAATGCGTATACTGCCATACCGATAACGAGAACTGCTGCGGTGGCAAGAGCGTTCCTATGATATCTTCTTCCGCTTCCGTAAAGGACGGCGTTATGACTATAACTCTCGCAAACTGCTCCATCGACGACGATGCCGAGCTCAGCTGCGATATCTGTAATTTCGACGCTAAGGAAGTAAAGGCACATATCCTCACCGAGGACGTTCATGCCTGCAATACTTTCGATGATCCCGAAAAAGTCACTATCAAGCCTCACGATGTCAAGCTTGAAAACAGCAAGCTGACCGTTAAGCTTCCTGCTTGCTCGGTAGTCGAGATCACTCTTAATTAACTGATTACACTCTATATAAACACATTCCAACCAAACAAAGGCGCTTCCGCATCAGCGGAAGCGCCTTTGTTCTGTTCGGGAAACTTAGGTGAGGCAATAATTCTGCTGACGCAGAACGAGGGTGGACTTTCGATAGTCCACCCTCGTTTTTTCAGCTGTACCATTTTGAGGTATTACTGTTTTAATTGATATTTTCGTAGAGACGTATATACTCCCTGGCGGAGCGCTCCCAGCTGAAATCCTGCTTGAATGCGGTAGATACCAGGCGCTCCCAGCGCATTTTATCGTCGTAGTACGCTCTTGCGCGTACAGTGGCATCGAGCATATCGTGAGCGTTGTAGCTCTTGAAAGTGAAGCCGTTGCCGTTTTCGCCGCCTGCATCGCGTATGGTATCGCGGAGACCGCCTGTTTCGCGGACTATCGGGATAGTGCCGTATCTCAGGGCTATCATCTGGGCAAGTCCGCAGGGCTCACTCTGGGACGGCATGAGGAACATATCGGCACCTGCATATACCTTTCTTGAAAGCTCGGGGACGAATCCTAAACGGAGACCTACTCTGTCGGGATAGCGGTAGTGCATCTCGGTGAAGAAGTCTTCGTATATCTTTTCGCCCGAACCCAGTATTGCGAATTTATAGCCCAGGCTTATCATATCCTCAAAGACATACTTTATGAGGTCGAGACCCTTATGTGACACAAATCTGGTGACTATGCCGATGATGGGTTCTTTGCCCGATGCTATGCCGAGTTCGTCGCAAAGGGCTTTTTTACAGACAAGTTTGCCCAGTCTGTCGTTAAGGCTGTAGTTGCGGGCGAGGTTCTTGTCGGTGGCGGGGTCGTATATCGTCTGGGATATGCCGTTTAAAATACCGCTGAGTTTATACTGGTGATGGACTAGTTCTCTGTCGAGAGAGTGGGAATACCAGGGGTCGAGTATCTCCCATGCGTAGCTTGGGGATACTGTTGTTACTCTGTCGCTGACCTCTATTGCGGCTTTCATGAAATTCACGTCGCCGTCATAGCTCAGCATATCGGTATGGTATAGTGGTATGCCCATGAGGTCGTTTATCAGTTCAAGACCGTACTGACCCTGATACTGGATATTGTGTATGGTAAATACTGTCTTTATATCCTCGTATCCCGGCTGATAGCGGTAGAAGATATCATAGTAAACGGGCACGAGTGCGGTCTGCCAGTCATTGGCGTTGATGACTTCGGGTTTGAAGTCGATGAATTTCAGCAGTTCGAGAACTGCACGGGAGAAGAATATATATCTTTCTGCATCATCGTAGAAGCCGTACATACCGTTTCTGGCGAAGTAGTATTCGTTATCCAGAAGATAGTAGGTAACACCGTTCTCCACTCCCACGAACACACCACAGTACTGATTGCGCCATGCTACGGGCACGGTGAAATTGGTGATGTAATTCAGTCTGTCTCTGAGTTCCTGACGGATACTGCCGTAAAGGGGCAGTACAACGCGGCAGTCCTGTCCGAGTGCGTTTAGTGCGGCGGGCAGTGACCCTGCAACATCTGCGAGTCCTCCCGATGCGGAGTAGGGAAGTCCCTCGCTGGCTGTATAGAGTATCTTCATAGTATCACCCTCCTTTTGCGTTTTAAGACTTCTTGCGTTTCAAGATATCTTCTAACTCATCATATACTCTGTGCATTGATTCTTTATCATCGCTTATAATTGCTACTATCAGTCCAGCGATATCGCTATTAGGGATAATAGATAACTGGTTTGGCATTGTATCGAGATAAGCAAGTATTTGCTGAAAAAGGGCATTATCATCAAGGTGCAATGATTCCTTAAGCTTCTTATATAATGGGATATCAAGAGAAATGAATTGTTCTGCTTTCGGGGGCTTGTGAATGAGCGATGAATCATTACCTTTATTCAGCTCATATACTTCATATCTATACTCATATTCGGTGATAGAATTGCAATTGATCTCATAGAATGCACGTTCATTTAAGATATTTAAGGCAGTCTGCAATTCTCTGTTTTCATCTATCAGAAATTCAGCCTTATTAGAAAGGTTGTAAATGTAAGAATCAAAATGCCCTTGCTGCATTTCCTTCATAGCTTCTAATGTCTGCGAGTTAAGCTCACCCCACAAAATATCTTTGTAGTTTGATTTAGGGTGATCATGAAGTTGTTTATTCATCCACCAGATATCAGTGCCATAGATGTAATGATTTTTGTGGTATAAAGGTACATAGCTATTAGCTTCAAGTTCTGTCTTACCTAACTCAGTCAATGCGTAGTATTTCTCAGGCGTCAGAAAATCAAGGCTATCGCCATCTACATTATCTTTTAGACGTTGTACCAAATCAGCTTTATTACCTGTCTGAGGCAATCCCTCGGCTTTGAGCAAAGACTTCAAATCTGCAACTTTCATTCGGCTTAAATTCTCGGTTGGAGATGCAACAGTTATGAAGCCTTTATTTTCTAAGTTCTGCAATAGCAGTTTAGGTTGTTCTTCGTTATATAGATATTCCCAAAACGATTGAAAATCCAATTGATTGACTTTCAGAGTTGGTGCAAATGACAGCATCAATATTTCGCTGACCTTTAAACCATTATTGCTAAGATAAGAATTGGTTATCTTGCTCTCTAGGCTTTCCTGTTTCGGAAAACTAGGAACAAAAGAGGACTGTTGTGTTGGCTCTGATTTATTTTGGGTAGGTGTGATCTGAACGCGTGGTTCAGGATTTGCTTGTGGTTTAGGTCCTATATCTGGCTTGCTTTTGGGTTTGCTTAAAATTAATGCACCTATAATAACAAAAGCGATTATAATTATTATAGCCAACCAAAACACTGTCATAATTACTGTAGTCATAAATAATCCTACCTTTCCCAAAGGATTCTTATTGACTTAACTTTTCCAACATTATTGCATCTATTGTGTTCATCGAAAACGCACGGCACCGACCGACGGCGCCGTGCGGCTAATTTTTATTATACTGTAGCGCCCTTGGATACGTACATCTGGTAATCCGCGGTGCTTGTGAGAACGTGCTTGGGAGCAACGGTGACATCCTTATCGGTGATGACGTAGTTCATCTGTGCGCCGTCGCCTACAACAGTACCCTGTCCGAGGATGCAGTTCTTGATCTTTGCGCCCTTGCCGACTTTTACACCTCTGAACAGCACACAGTTCTCAACTTCGCCCTCGATTATGCAGCCGTCTGCAACAAGAGAGTTCTTGACGATACTGTCGAGATCGTACTTAGCAGGTGCGTTGTCGCTGACCTTGGTATAGATGGATCTCTTGGGAACGAAGAGCTTTCGTGCGTTCTCGGGATCGAGGATATCCATATTTGCCTTGAAGTATGTATCGGTGGAATTGAGCTTGCTGAAATAATACTTGTATTCATAAGCCATTATTTTCAGCTCATTGCATCTTTCCTGAAGAATATCTTTCTCGAAGGAAACTTTGCCCCTTGCGATGGAGTCCTTTATCATATCTACTATGAATTCCATGCTCATGACAAACATATTCAGGCTGCAGGTGCAGGTGCCGCTGAGTTCGGGCTGGATAAGCACGCTGGTTACCTGACCTTCGTCATTTGTGTTCAGTACGGTGGCGGTCTTCAGGTCTTCCGAGGTATATGGTCCTGTGTGTGACACTACGGTTATATCGGCACCTGTCTCGATATGCTTTGCAACTATCGGCTTGTAGTCGATATTTGTGATAACGTCACAGTCTGTCAGTACCACATACTTTGCGGCAGAATGTGTGATGAAATTCATCGCGCCGTAGATTGCTTCGATCCTGCCCCTGTAAAGTGTGCTTTCAACATTGCCGAAAGGAGGAAGTATATAAAGTCCGCCTTTCTTTCTTGCGAGATCCCATTCTCTTGCGCTTCCAAGGTGATCCATAAGAGACTGATAATTGCTCTTTGTGATCACACCTACCTCGGAAATACCGCTGTTTACCATATTTGAGAGGGGGAAATCTATCAGGCGGTATCTTCCGCCGAACATTACAGAACCCATAGTTCTGTTCTTTGTCATATCACCGAGAGTCGTGTCGTGCATATTTGCGAAAACAAGACCCAGTACATTACCCATGTTAACTTCCATTTTACCCGGTCTCCTTTCTTACATATCTTCGTAGATTATCGCCTTTGGCACAACGTTGGCTCCATCGGATATTTTCAGGTTATGACCAACTACTGCTACGCCCCAGCTGTCCTTGTCCTCGATGGTCTCTGGTCTTGCACCTATCTGGCAGTTTTCGCCGATGACTGAGTTTTCACCTACGATGGCATACTCTACCTTAGCGCCTTTCTTGACTACTGCGCCGGGCATGAGGATAGAGTCATATATAACAGCGCCCTCTTCAACGATAACACCGTCGGATATCATTGAGAATTCTACAGAGCCGTCTATGACACATCCCTCTGTTACCATGCAGTTCTGTATCTGGGCATTCTTGCCGATACTCTGGGGAGGGAATATCGGGTTTCTGGAATAGATCTTCCAGTTGGGATCGTAGAGATCTATGGGAATATTGGGATTTATAAGATCCATATTAGCTTCCCAGAGGGACTCGATGGTTCCGACGTCCTTCCAGTAGCCGTCAAAGCGGTAAGCTACCAGCTTTTCGCCTGCTTCTCTCATATCGGGTATGATATTCTTTCCGAAGTCCTTGGAAGCGGTCTCGTCCTTTTCGTTGGCGATGAGGTAAGCTCTCAGCTTCTCCCATGTGAATATGTATATACCCATTGAAGCCAGTGTAGATCTGGGGTTCTTGGGCTTTTCTTCAAAGTCGATGATATTATCTTCTTCATCGGTTATCATTATGCCGAAACGGCTTGCTTCGTGCTTGGGAACATCGAGAACAGCTATAGTGGCAGCTGCGCCCTTTTTCTTGTGGAATTCCAGCATCTTGTTGTAGTCCATCTTGTAGATATGGTCGCCTGAAAGCACTACAACGTACTCGGGGTCATATCTGTCGATGAAGCCGATATTCTGATAGATAGCATTTGCAGTGCCCGAATACCAGTCAGCACCCGTAGCCTTCTGATAAGGAGGCAGTACATGAACGCCGCCGTGAACACGGTCGAGGTCCCATGGCTGACCGTTGCCTATGTACTCGTTGAGTACCAGAGGCTGATACTGTGTGAGGACACCTACTGTGTCTATACCTGAATTTATGCAGTTAGACAGAGGAAAGTCGATAATACGATACTTTGCGCCGAAAGGCACTGCGGGCTTTGCAACATCCTGGGTCAGAGCGTAAAGTCTGCTGCCCTGGCCGCCTGCCAGAAGCATAGCCACACATTCTTTTTTGTTGAACATAAATTTTCACCCACCATATTAATTATTTTTCTGTTGATATCTGCCCGCTGTGATGATGACGGGACAGCTGTATGTCTGTTAGTTTTCTTTAGCTGATTTTTTCTTATCTGAGTTGTGTTCTGCCTTTTTGACAGCCGCTTTTTTCTTTTCGCCGTCCTTCTTTACTTCAAAGTACAGGCAGGCAAAAGGCGGTATATCTATGCATACCGACTGTTCAAAGCCGTGCATGGGAACGTCCTGCGATTTGACAGTACCGTTGGTCATAGGTGCGCCGTCGGGGGAGGCGGAGTTGAATACCTCGGTATACTTGCCCTTATACGGCACGCCGAAGCAGTAGCTCTTTCTCTCAACGGGGACGAAGTTGCAGAGAACGATGACTTCGTTTGCCTCCGCATCAAATCTGCGGAATATGATTATGCTTTGTCTGAAATCATCATTGGCTATCCAGCTGAAGCCCGACCAGTCGAAGTCCTTCTGCCAGAACTGGGGATGGTCGAGATAGAAGCGGTTGAGACGCTTGGAGAATGCATGATAATTGCGGTGGTTCTCGTATTCGTCAACCAGGAACCATTCAAGACCGTTCTCATAGTCCCACTCTCTGAACTGGGCAAACTCTGTGCCCATGAACATCAGCTTTTTGCCAGGGTGAGCCATCATATATGCATTGAACAGCTTGCACTGCTCGAACTTTTTATCGACATCTCCGCCGTACATCTTGTTTACCAGTGAAGCTTTGCCGTGTACTACTTCATCGTGGGATATAGGCAGTACGAAATTCTCCGAGAATGCATAGAAGAAGGAGAACGTCAGCATATCGTGATGAAATGCCCTGTCTATGGGGTCGTAGCTCATATATTTGAGCATATCGTTCATCCAGCCCATGTTCCATTTGAAGTTGAAGCCCAGACCGCCGTCGGTGACGGGCTTGGTTACCATCGGCCATGCGGTGGATTCTTCGGCTATCATCAGTGCTGTGGGGCATCTGGAGAATACTGCTGTATTGAGGTCGCGCAGAAACTGAACAGCTTCAAGGTTTTCATGTCCGCCGTAGATATTGGGAGTCCATTCGCCGTCGCGTCTGTCGTAATCGAGGTAAAGCATCGAAGCCACTGCGTCAACGCGGAGACCATCGATATGGTACTGTTCTATCCAGTAAAGTGCGTTGGAGATGAGGAAGCTCTTGACTTCGCCTCTGCCGTAGTCAAATACTCTTGTGCCCCATGCGAGATGGTCGCGCTTTTTGGGGTCGGCGTACTCATAGCTCGCACCGCCGTCAAATTCAAACAGACCTGCTTCGTCGCGGGGGAAATGTGCGGGTACCCAGTCGAGGATAACGGATATACCTGCCTGATGGAAGAGGTCTATCATCGCCATGAACTCGTGAGGAGTGCCGAAACGTGAGGTAGGTGCATAGTAGCCTATGCCCTGATAACCCCAGGAACCGTCAAAGGGAAATTCTGCCAGTGGCATGAATTCGATATGGGTATAGCCCATATCCTTGAGGTAAGGTATTATCGTATTTGCGAATTTGGTGTAGGAATAGTATACTCCGTCATCGCAGGACTTCCAAGAATTCAGGTGAACCTCATATATATTCATGGGGCAGTTGTAAACGTCCTTGGTCTTGCGTTCTTCCTGCCACTTACCGTCTTTCCATTTGTAGCCTTCGATATCGAATATCTTAGAACCCGTCTGGGGCTTCAGCTCCATATGTGTTCCGTAGGGGTCAGCCTTACAGCGGCGTTTGCCGTCACAGCCGACTATGGAGAATTTATATGTATCGTATGTCTTCAGACCGGGAATGAATACTTCCCAGACTTCGGATTTTTCGATCTGCTGCATAGGTGTGGCGTTATCGTCCCAGTTGTTGAAATCGCCGACCAGAGAAACGGCGCGAGCCTTGGCAGCCCATACTCTGAAATAATAACCGTCATTCCCGTCTTTTGTGCCTTTATGGCAGCCGAGAAAACGGTAAGTCTCGTAGTTGGTACCGTTATGGAAAAGGTATAGAGGTATCTCATATTCCTGAGGTATTTTATCCATGAAAACTCTTTCCTCCTTTTTAACAAGGCATAGCGATGCCTTTTTATACATCTATTTTAACTCTTATTTAATATTTTTGCAAGGGGTTTTGTAATTTTTTTCAAGTTCCTACATATTTTAATCAGTGAGTTTGTGCATATGGTATATGGTGTTAATAAAAAATGTCGGATTTATACACTAAAAGATACAAATGTATACATAATTAATCTTTACGCGTCCCTATACGCACCGCGATTACGGTGATATCATCTGCTCTTGCGCCCTGTCGGCGGTCGAGTATCATGCTTCCCAGACGGTTCACCAGTTCGTTGATATCGCAGGAGCTTTCCGATGCCGCAGTCTGTGCTATCAGCTGTGCGGAGTCTTCATCCGCACCGTCGGAATTCATTATTATGATGTCGCCGTCAAAAAGCTTTATCTCGCATTTATCGGGGGGACAATCAGACAGTATCCCTGCGGGAAATGAAGTATCTCCCAGAGACACTACTGCGCCGTCACGGCACAGCCTGCTGTTTACTGCCCCCGCTTTCAGCAGTGAAGCCCGTCCTCCGCAGAGGTCGAGATGCATTATATCCATGGTGGCAAAGCTTTCTTCCCAGCCCTTTACACGGAGCATCGAGGATACCAGCCTGTGCACGGTGGTGAGAGAAAGTCCCGAGGTGAGAAGCTTGCGGCTGAGGCTGACAGTGAATGAAGAATCCAGCCTTGCACGCTTGCCTGTACCCATGCCGTCGGACAGGAGTATATATTTCTCGCTGCCGCCTATATCAAAGATATCATAACTGTCTCCCGAATACTCTCCACTGGCAGATGCCGAGAAAACTGCGGCTTCCGCGGTAAAGCAGGGAAGTTCGGAGAAGGATATCCTCGTCATGCCGTTTTCTTCGGTGATATCGGGCAGAGCCATATCACAATCGAGAATAGAGGACACCGATGCTGTAAGTTTAGCGATATCTCCCGAAAAACCGCCTTTTACAAAGGCATCGGCTCTTCGGCAGAGGTCTTCGTCGATATAGACGCATACCTTTGCGCCCTTATATCCCATGACAGCCAATTGTTCTCGCACGCTTTCGGAGAGTCCTGTATCTATTGACTGCACCCGTGATGAACGGTATGACAGGTCGGAAAGGATATCTTCCATTGAGAGAAGCTGATCGGTAAGCATTGTTCGCAGCTCCCTGATGCGGATATTCTCGGCTTTGTCCCGTATGATATGTCTTTCGAGGTCGTTGAAAGCTTCGGCAAGAAGTACAGGTCTGTCACAGCACAGTACTGTCTGCCTGACCTGTTCATCGGTTACGGCATCGCCGCGGTCAAGGGTAAATTGAAGGATATCAAAAGCCTTCTCGGTGTTTTCGTTTTTCTCAAAACAAAGGTGATAAGAGTGGCAGTCTGTACACACGCACCGTCTGACCTCTGACGAGGCTGTGCGGGAAGCGGTGTTCCTGTCCATAGTTACCGTGACCATATCAAGACGGCGGCGTATCTCACCGAGAGTCCTGCCTGCCATTGAAAGTCTGGCAGCTGTGGTCTGTCCGATGAGTTCGGGGGTGCTTTGGAAGCCTGATATGCGCTTGCTGAAATTCTTTATTTTATCGGCGGGTATGATAAGAAACAGGATAGAGCCTGTTACGATATCCGCGAACATATGGTAAGTATCGCCGTTGATACCCACTGCCACAAGGCTTATCAGGGAAGTCACGAGAAAACTCATGACTGCTGCCAGTCTGCCGAAGCGGACAAATACTCCGCATATCAGCCCTGCCGTTGCGAGAAGCAGAGTGTTTCTTGCAAGTGAGGGGTCGCTGACAAGTACGCCGCAGGCTGTAAGTGCGCCTATGACTGCACCGCCGAAACTGCGGTATCTTCTTGATGCCTGAAGCATTATGAATGCGCCGAGCATCCTGCCGGGATTTAGGGCGAATATATTCACCGAAGCGAATATGCTCACCATCATTATGAAGAACATTCCCGCGAACATACCGTTCATGCCTGTGAGGTCGAAAACACCGCTGTGTTTTGCGGAGTCACGCACAGACATTGTGATGAAAACGGTACAGCCTGCCAGCAGAGAATTTATCATGCGCATGGACGCAAGATAAAAATCGCTAGGCACAGCGGCAGTAACAACGCAGGAAAACAGCATCAGCACTCCCGATACCACGAGGGAGCGATAGACGGGTTCTTCACGCCTGTCTCCGAAGGGGTCGATAAAGTGTATGGCTGTTATCACAAGCACGGAGCATATCTGCACTATACCTGCTTCAATACCGCGGTTCAGCATAAAAGCCAGCAGCGTCCCGAGGAAAACGGCGGGTGAATAGTTACCTGCCAGAGATGCTGCCGCGCCGCACATAAATGAGGGAAATCCCAGAGTGACAGAAAGACCTGTCAGGAGACCGCCCGCAAAAGCAATTATGCGGCATGACCATTTTCGTGCTGTTGCCGTACTTTTCGATATCTGCCTTTTTCTGGCAGGAGTTACGGATCTTGTTTTAACATTCAGTAGCATATTTCTCACGTCCCGATAATAGAATATATGAACATATTCTATCATCGAGAGTGTGGGAAATGTGTCGTATTTACGTGAGTTTTTTCAGTTCCTCGCTGAAACGCACCAGTTCCTCCATGGATAGCTGTTCGGGACGGACATTTGCCCCGAGACCGCTGTTTTCCACGGCGGCGGTGACTGTATGCTTATCGGTGCCGAGACCTGCGGACACGGAATTCACCAAGGTCTTTCTGCGCTGCGAGAATGCCGCTCTCACCATTTTGAAGAAAAAGGCTTCGTCGGTTACTCCCTCGGGGGTGGTATCATTGATATCAAAGCGTACCACGCAGCTGTCAACGTTTGGCGCGGGCATGAAGCTTCCGCGGGAAACGTTGAAGAGTATCTTAGGTTTTGAGAAGTAGTTGACGGCTACGGTAACTGCACCCATATCCCTTGTGCCAACAGGTGCGCACAGGCGTGTGCCTGCTTCTTTCTGCACCATAACAGTGACGGAACGTATCCGCAGACGCTGTTCGAGAAGCATCATGAGTATGGGGGACGTTATATAGTAGGGAAGATTAGCACATACGGCGACTTCCAGTCCGTCAAATTCCTCCTCGATAAGTTTGTGCAGATCGACTTTCATTACATCTGCATTTATGACCTTGACGTTATCATGCTCGGCGAGGGTCTCTTCAAGCACGGGGATAAGGCGTTCATCTATCTCGATGGCGACCACCTTATCGGCACGCTTTGCCAGTTCGTTTGTAAGCACACCCACGCCTGTACCTATCTCTATCACTCCGAAGCCGGGTTTAGCATTGCCCATCTCAGCTATGCGGGGGCAAACCGATGGGTTTACCAGAAAGTTCTGCCCGAGGGCTTTTGAAAATGTAAAGCCGTGGCGCTGCATGACGTCTTTTATAACGCCTATATTCGATAGATTATCCATTACATTCTCCCCATTTATCTATCTGTCGGCTTATCCGTTTATCGGAAAGACCAACATTGTTTTTTGTCGTTTTATTTTAACATTTCGTAAGCAAACAAAGTAATTTGTTATTTATGTTAATTTTCAGCTATAAATCGATAATATAATTTTAACATATAAGTGACATTAAGTCAATAGGCAAGCGCATTATTTATCGAATATGGGGCATACTGATGAACAGATAAATGGAGTCGGATTTAAGGGCTGAGCAAACGGTACGAAGGAGAAATGAGAATGTATAATTTCAGATTTTATGCAAACGGAGAAATATCGGCAAGAGTGTCAGAAACAGCGGGATACCGCGGTTTTTCGGGCACTGACACGGATGGCATACGTGCGGTGCAGAGGTTGTGCAAGTGCCGCACAGTGTCGGAAACGGCACTTGATATGTCGGCGATAAGTGCGCTGAACAGGGCTGAGGGAGTCTTTTATTGATGATATGATTTGTTATTTTACACAATAAATCTTTTTATAACCTTAACAAATTCTATATGGAAAACTGTTGAAATTGTCCCGAGAATATTGTACAATATTTATATGATATCGGGGGGATGACCCTCCCTAAAAGCCGCATGGCGCAGGACAGGAGTATCGTATGATGTATTCGGGAATATGTAAAGATTCAAAAGCTTTATATTCCATGGGCGGAGCGACCGATGGCTGCCGCTTTGTCTCATCACACTCTAAGTACACCCATGCAAGTAACAAGTATGACCAAATTTGAAACTGCAACGCAATAGCTGCAGTTTTTTTTGTTGAAGAAGGAGTTTGATGCTGATATGAAGAAAGTAGCAGTTATCATGGGTTCGGACAGCGATTTTCCTGTGGTATCCAAGGCGTGTGCCGAACTGAAAGCTTACGGTGTGCCTTATGAATGTCATGTTATGAGCGCCCACAGAACACCTGCCCTTGCCGCTGATTTTGCAGACAAGGCTAAGGAAAACGGATTCGGCGTTATCATCTGTGCGGCAGGTATGGCTGCACATCTGGCAGGAGTTATCGCGGGACACACTACACTGCCTGTTATCGGTATCCCCTGCAAGTCCAGCAATCTTGATGGTCTTGATGCTCTGCTGGCTACTGTACAGATGCCCAGTGGCATACCTGTAGCGACTGTCGCTATCGACGGTGCAAAGAATGCGGCTTTGCTGGCTATACAGATGCTGGCACTCTCCGATGATGGTCTGGCAGAAAAGCTGGAAGCTGCAAAGGCTGAGATGATCGAGGGCGTTAAGGCTAAGGACGCTGCTCTGCAGGAAAAGCTGGCTGCACTGTGAGCAGATACAAGTTCCTGCTGTTCGATCTTGACGGCACACTGATGGATACAGCGCCCGGAATATTCAGCGTGGTGAAGTACACCATGGAAAAGATGGGACTGGAAGAACCTCCGAATATGAGAAGATTTCTGGGACCTCCGCTGTTTCGGTCGATGAAGGAATTCTGCGGACTGGACGATGAACGCGCCTGGGAAGCGGTCAGGATATACCGCGAAAAGTATCCTGTGGACGGGCTTTTCGATTCTGAAAAGTTTGAGGGCGTTGAGGATATACTTAAAGAACTCAGAAACGACGGATTCGTTCTCGGAGTTGCTACAAGCAAGCCCGAGCCCTTTGCAAGAAGCCTTTTGGAGCATTTTGATATGGCGAAGTATTTCACCTTTATCGGAGGTTCCGGAGTGGACGGCGCGAGGGACACGAAGCGAGAAGTCATCGAGTACACGCTGGAAAATCTTGGCGTTACGGACAGAAACAGCGTGCTTATGATAGGCGACAGGCTCCATGATATCGTGGGAGCCAAGGAATGCGGACTTGACAGCGTATATGTGCTGTGGGGCTACGGCAGCAGGGAAGAAGCGGAAGAATGCGGCGCTGACGTTATCGTGGAAACGCCTGCGGACTGCCGCAGTTATATAATTTCAGGAAATTGACGGATAACGGATATGCGTCGGGGATCGGCGAATATCCGATAAAAATAATAAGGTATCGGGAGATTTGATTTATGGGCGGATTTTTTGGCGCAGTGTCAGCTAACGACTGTATACAGGACGTTTTCTTCGGCACTGACTATCATTCACATCTGGGCACAAGAAGAGGCGGTATGACCTCATATGCGCCCGAAATAGGTTTTCAGAGAAACATTCACAGCATAGAGAACTCACCTTTCAGAACAAAGTTCGAGAAAGACGTTGAGGCTATGCGCGGCAAGGTCTGTATCGGATGTATAAGCGATACAGATCCTCAGCCGATAATGGTAAGGTCTACGATGGGTCTTTATGCTATATGTTCCATCGGCGTTATACATAACGCAAAGGAACTGACAGAGGAGCTCTTGCTGAAAGGCTGTGCAAACTTTGAGACTATGAGCAGCGGTGCTATCAATTCAGCAGGACTTATCGGTGCGCTGATAGCTCAGAAAGACAGCTTCGTTGACGGTATACGCTACGCTCAGGAGAAGATACAGGGCACTATGTCACTGGTGCTGATGACTGAGGATTCCATCATATGCGCAAGGGACAAGGCGGGCAAGCTGCCTATCCTCATCGGTGAGAGATCGGACGGATACTGCTTCTCCTTTGAAGATTTCGCTTACCAGAAGCTGGGCTACAAGACCTGCCACGAGCTGAAAGCGGGCGAGATACTGAAGCTCACCAAGGACGGCTACGAGATACTCTCCGAGGGTACGGATGAGATGAGCATCTGTACTTTCCTCTGGACTTACTACGGCTACCCCAACGCCAACTACGAGGGCGTCAACGTTGAGGGTATGAGAATACGCAACGGCATGATAATGGCGGAGAATGACATCAAGAACGGCAGACTGCCTGATGTTGACTACGTATGCGGCGTTCCAGATTCGGGTACTCCCCACGCTATCGGTTATGCCAACAGGAGCGGTATCCCCTTTGCAAGACCTTTCATAAAGTACACTCCCACATGGCCCAGAAGCTTTATGCCTACAAATCAGTCCATGAGAAACAAGGTAGCTAAGATGAAGCTGATACCCGTTCATGAGTTCATCGAGGGCAAGAAGCTGCTGTTCGTTGATGACAGTATCGTAAGAGGTACACAGATGAGGGAGACGGTTGAGTTCCTTTATGAGAACGGCGCTAAGGAAGTACATATGAGATCTGCCTGTCCTCCTATAATGTACGGCTGCAAGTACCTTAACTTCTCGAGAAGCACTTCTGAACTGGAACTCATCGCAAGGCAGATAATCGACGAGAATGAGGGTATCGAGGGCGTTAAGTACATCAGCGAATACAGCGATACCAATACCGAGAGAGGCAAGTATCTCAGAGATGAGATATGCCGCAGATTGAAGCTCACTTCACTGGAATTCCAGTCCGTAGAGGGTACAGTAAGGGCAGTAGGCAGACCCGAGTGCGGACTTTGCACATATTGCTGGAACGGCAAGGAATAACACTTACAACAAGTTAAAGTATATGACCGAAAGGAAGCATTTATGAACAAGAACAGTTATTCAAACAGCTACAAGGATGCAGGCGTTGACGTTACTGCCGGTTACAAGGCAGTAGAACTTATGAAGCAGTACGTAGGCAGAACAGTTACCAAGGGCGTTATCGATGGTATCGGCGGTTTCGGCGGACTCTTTGAACTGGATATCACAGGCATAAAGAAGCCTGTTCTGGTGTCGGGCACTGACGGCGTTGGTACTAAGATAAAGATCGCTTTCCTGATGGACAAGCATGACACCGTGGGCATCGACTGCGTTGCTATGTGTGTAAATGATATAATCTGCTGCGGCGCTAAGCCCCAGTTCTTCCTTGATTATATCGCCTGCGGAAGAAATATCCCCGAGAAGATCGCAAGCATAGTTTCAGGCGTTGCAGAGGGCTGTGTACAGGCAGGCTGCGCACTGGTAGGCGGTGAGACTGCGGAGCATCCCGGTCTTATGCCCGAGGAAGAGTACGACCTGGCAGGTTTCTCTGTCGGCGTTGTTGATAAGGACAAGATACTCGATCCCACCACACAGAAGGCGGGCGATGTAATGATCGCTATAAAGTCAAGCGGTGTACATTCCAATGGCTTCTCACTGGTAAGAAAGGTATTCGATGTTAACGAGGAGAATCTGGCTAAGCACTATGACGAGCTGGGTACAACTCTTGGCGAGGCACTGCTGACACCTACACGCATCTATGTTAAGGCTATCATGAGCCTGCTGGATGCTGTAAAGGTAAAGAGCATATCCCACATCACAGGCGGCGGATTCTACGAGAATATCCCGAGAGCACTGCCCAAGGGTATTTCCGCTCAGATCAAGAGAAGCGATGTTCAGGTACTGCCTATATTCGACCTTATCGCAAAGACAGGCAATATCCCCGAGAGAGATATGTTCAATACTTTCAACATGGGCGTTGGTATGACTGTTGTTGTTGACAAGGCTGACGCTGATGCGGCTATCGCTGCTATCAAGGCTGCGGGCGAGGATGCTTATGTTCTCGGCGAGCTGGTAGATAGCGACATGGGCGTTATCATCTGCTGATAAAAGTATTTTCAGCCACTCGGCGCGGCTCGTGTCGGGTGGCTTTTTTAAACGGGTCATGATGAAAGAAGTTCGGTGTTATGGAATCTATTTACAATGACATTTTCGATATCCATTCTATGATGGTGTGTTTCAGGGTACTGCCCGAGAGGGTCGGTGCTTATTTGCCTGCACTCAGGGAGATATCGGATAAACTTGCAAAGGCATCACCCTCAGAGGGTTTTGTAAGAAGTGCGCTTCGCGGTTACTTTGATAAGAACGATGATATACTTTCATGGGTATGCGGTGACAAGCCCGATGACGGCAGACGTGCTGAACTTTCTGGCGAATACTGTGCTGTACTGTCGCGGGTGATAAGCGAGATGGCGGAATGTCACGGAGACCGCGGCAGGGAATATCTGCTGTGCGACTGCGCACATAATTTCCCGCTGATGATGGCTGACGGTGAGTTTCAGCACAAGTCAGCTGATGATATGCTGAGGGATTACCGCAGAAAGTATGACAAAGATTTTCTGAAAAATGAGATGTCAAAACTTCGGTGACAGATATGTTTAAAAACTATTTCGATAAGCTTCTCACCCAGCTGGCTGTTGATTATAACTGCACTGCTGAGGACTTTCTCAAAGACAGCAACACTGTTGTGACAGCTGCTTTGAACGAAGGCAGAAGACTTTACTCAACGAAAAAGACCTTCCTTTCAATGGCGACTGTCGGCAGGGGAACAGTCATTTCGGCTGACGAATCTATACATGAGTTTTTGTATGGATTTGCCAAAAGCAAACAGGGACATCAGCTGATGGAACACAGAAACCTTGCGGCGATAGACAGGGAACTTGCAAAGTATGGGTACGGTCTTACGCAGACACACCATATGTTCCTGCCATGCCGTGATGTAACACCGCAGGCAGACTACGCCGTAAAGTGGTACTGCGATGAGGAAATTCATCAGTTTTACAGCGATGAACGTTTTGAAAATGCCATATGCGAAGCGGCGCTTTCAACACGCCCCGACAGGATAGCGGTTGTCGCTTGCGACGGCGACAACATCATGGGCATGGCTGGTTGTTCCGAAGATGCACCTCACTGGATGCAGATAGGCATTGATGTTATGCCCGAATACCGTTCAAAGGGCGTTGGTACTTACCTTGTGACGCTTCTTAAAAACAGGATAACCGAAATGGGTGATATACCATTTTACGGAACAGGTGCGGGAAATCTCCATTCGCAGAATATCGCGCTGAACTGCGGTTTCAAGCCTGCATGGGTGGAGATAGAAGCTAAGCCGATAAGAGGGTGACATCACCATGAAGACAGTAATTTTCGGTGAAAACAACAGCGATACTATCATCCTGCTCCACGGCGGTGGACTCTCATGGTGGGGATACCGCGAAGCTGCGCAGATACTTTCAAAGCAGTATCGTGTGGTTCTTCCTATTTTAGACGGTCACGCAGGCAGTGACAAGGATTTCACCTCGATAGAAGACACCGCGTCGGAAATTATCGCATATATAGATGAAAACTTCGGTGGCAGTGTGAAACTTCTCGGCGGACTATCTCTTGGGGGACAGGTCGCTCTGGAAATGCTGGCACAGCGCGGGGATATCTGCGAAAATGCAGTGATAGAGAGTGCACTTGTTATACCCTCAAAGATGACAGCGGCGCTTTTGCCGTCGTCACTGAAAATGAGTTACGGTCTGATACAAAAAGAGTGGTTCGCAAGAAAACAGTTTGCGGCACTCAGGATACCCGAAGAATTATTTGAGGATTATTTCCGCGACTCCAAGGAGATAACTCTGAAAAATATGACAGCTTTTCTCACGGCAAATCAGCAGTATGAACTGAAAAGCTCTGTGAAAGATACTTCTGCGCAGGTGTATGTTTTTGCAGGCGGAAAAGAAATGAAGTCGGTAAAACGATCGGCTGAGATGATAAACAAAGCCGTTAAGGGCAGCAGCATCGAGGTGCTTGACGGAATGTATCACGGAGAATTCTCAATGAAATATGCGGAGCGGTATGCTGATAAGATCATTGATATCTGCGGAGGAAAATGATGTTGGACAAACTTGACGATAAGGTTATCGGATTTCTGATAAGGGCGAAGAAAGCCACTTATGCGGGCAAGGGTGCGGAAAGCGCAAGCAGCCGTCCGAAGTCCCATGATTTGATGTACAGAGAGGACGGGCTTACCTACATAGATACTTATCTCGGTGGCGATAGATTTGCGGGCGAGGAAGCTTTATGGCGTGACGGCGAACCATTCTGGTCGATGAATTATGTCGGCAGAGTGACAGGCGAGAATTTCAGCGGAGATTTTCTGAAAGAGGCACTGTTAAGAGTTCCTGCTGATAAGCCATTCAGAGGACCTGAGCGTTATGAAGACGGCGGATATGTATACGAATGCGAGGTAAGCGGTGACACCTGCTGGTTTTATGGGCATGAGATAATATCATTGAATGGTGTGCAGATATATGAATGTCTGTTCCACGGCGGAAGCATAAAGTAAGGAGGGCATTATGCCGTTTACAAAGATAAAGAAAAGGCTTGAGACGGAGTTTCTTGCGCCCTCATTGCAGGGGCGTGTGACATACTTTGCCACCTCATACAGCAAATATCCCGACCACGAGGGGCGTGCGGCAATACGTGTTGACGGTGTAGAGGTCTTCAAGAGCGACTATTTTGAACTCATGATGCTGCATTCACAGAAATACCATGAGCAGGAAGAAAGCGGCGCAGGGCTTCACAGAAGCTGGATGCAGGCATTTGATGAAGCCGAAAAAGCTGGCGGATTCGACCATCAAGTATTTTACCGCGCCTTTGATATGTTCTCTTCACAGCCGATTGAGGAAAGCCTGAAAAGCGAGTATCCGCTTGTCAGGATATTTGCGATATTCGACAGGCGGACGGGTAAGCGCAGACTTTCTGCTATGGCTGAGGAAATGGAGAACGCACCGCCTTTTATACAGATATTTTACAAGCTGAGATGCGAAGCGGAGGGCTTATCGTGAGAGAATTCGACAACAGGAAGTCGCTGAAGACATTCTGGCGCAGGCACGGACATCAGCTTGCAGGACTTATCGTGTTGGCGGGAGTATTGACAATTGGATATATCGGTTATCGTGAAAGTCACCCAAAGGCGGTCAGTGTTGATGATATCAACTCGGAGATGCCAACTTATGAGGAGACGCTTGGCATTGATAAACTAAAGCTGAGTTATGATATCAAGGTCGATGGCTTTGACGGAGAGATGTTCCTGTACAGCGTTTATTTTGAAAATCCCCCCACAGATGAAGATATCAGTGTGGTGGAAGAGTGTATGGATAAACTCCCGCAGGATGACGAAAATACATATCACGGCGATGTTATGGTCTTTGCAGATGAACCCGACAAAGTAACGGTGATGCTGGATCTCGGAAATGCAGATGATGAACAGTATATAACCGAAATCCCGAAAGCACTGGACGGTATGAAAGGCATTAAAAAGGTAGTTATAAACGAGGACGCGGAATACTAATTGCGAAAGGAAGTATCATTATGAAAAATATAGTAGTACTGGTCTCGGGCGGCGGGACTAATTTACAGGCGCTGATAGACGCTCAGGAAAGAGGAGAGATTAAGGGCGGAAAGATAAGCTGTGTAATATCCTCAAAAGAGGGCGCATATGCCCTTGAAAGAGCGGCTAAGGCAGGTATACCCTCAGTGGTGCTGCCCAGAAAGGAGTATGCTGACAAAAAGGCATACAGTCAGGCTATACTGGAAGAACTGAACAGACAGAAAGCCGACCTCGTTGTACTGGCAGGATTCATGATAATCCTTGACGAAGTAGTTACAAAGGCTTATCCCTACAAGATAATCAACGTTCATCCCGCACTGATACCCTCTTTCTGCGGTGAGGGCTACTATGGTCTGAAAGTTCATGAAAAGGCTCTGGAATACGGTGTTAAGATCAGCGGCGCGACTATCCATTTCGTAAATGAAGAAGCAGACGCAGGTGCAATAATTCTTCAGGGCGCAGTTGATATCGCCAACGACGAGACCCCCGAAACTCTCCAGAAGAAGATAATGGAAAACGTGGAGTGGAAGCTACTGCCCAAGGCAGTTTCGCTGTTCTGTGAGGACAGAATAACTATTCGTGACGGCAAGGCTTACGTTGATTAAAGGATTTATCTGAAAAAAATAGCGATAATTGTCCGCTATGACTTGCAATCGGCGAAAATTTCTGCTATAATATATAGTTGATATGATGCGCGTGCATATTCACTGTGCGCGATAGTGATTTTTTACGAGGCTGTTTTTAAGCTGTTAAAGAATATGAAGAAAACATTGGTAAATACCATTGAAGCAAAGTTCAATGGTCAACCATAAACCTTATCAAGGAGGTCAAAAAATATGAAAACACTTGACATTTACGAGGAACTGAAAGGCAACGCTTACCCCGGAAGAGGTATCATCATCGGCAAGAGCGCTGACGGCAAGCACGCTGTTACTGCTTATTTCATCATGGGCAGAAGCGTAAATTCCAGAAACAGAGTTTTCACCGAAACTGCTGACGGCATCAAGACCGAGGCAGCTGATCCTTCAAAGCTTTCCGATCCTCATCTGATAATATATTCCCCTGTAAGAGTACTGGGCAACAAGACCATCGTTACCAACGGCGATCAGACCGATACTATATACGAGCTTATGGACAAGCAGCAGACTTTCGAGCAGAGCCTGCGCACAAGAGAGTATGAGGACGATGCTCCTAACTACACACCCAGAATTTCGGGTATCATGCACGTTGGTGACGGTCAGTACAACTATGCTATGAGCATACTGAAATCCGCTGACGGCAACCCCGACAGTGTTGAGAGATTCACTTTCAGCTATTCAACTCCCGTAGCAGGCTTCGGTCATTTCATCCACACCTATATGGGTGACGGCAATCCTCTGCCCAGCTTTGAAGGTGAACCCAAGAAGATCGCTATCCCCAACGATATCGATGAGTTCACCAACGGTCTCTGGAACGCACTGAACGAGGATAACAAGGTATCCCTGTTTGTAAGGTTCATCGATATCGAAACAGGCAAGGCTGTATCGAAGATCGTAAACAAGTATACAAAGTAATGGCAAGGCAGCTGATAAGATATTTCTCGATAGCTCCCGGCAACGGGTACACGCTCGGCATGACAGAGGACGGACGGTATGTTTTTGCGGGAAATATCGGCAGCACACAGATGACCGAGCTTTACGATATCGGCAAAGAGCTTTACGAGAAGTTTACCGACCCTGCCAACAAGGATAAACTGCGGGATATGATAAAGGATATATATACCGAATGTAAGTGTATAGCCTTTCAGGGTTCGCGCATCGAGCCTATGCCGATACTTGTCCCCGAGCACAAAACTCTTGCAGAGCATATGGAGTATTTTCGCTTCATAAACGAGAACCATGTCATAGGCGGCATGATCGAGGACGAAAAGGTCATACTCCTGACCGAGAACGGTAAGCAGAGCTTTGATATGTAAAAATATCCCAAAGGAGAAGAATTATGGAACTGCTATCCATGAAATGTCCAAACTGTGCAGGGAACATAAATTATAAACATGGTAAAACCAGCTGCAAATGTCCCTACTGCGATTCGGTTATAAAGATATCCATGTCCGCAGAAGATCTGGATTATGAGCAGATGATGAGAGATAGCGCTGCTGCTGAGAATGCTAAAAAAACCTATCTGGCAAAGCTTAAAAGGTGGCAGACCATAAAGTATGTCTCAATGGTGTTGTGCGTAGTCATAGGTTTTGTGTTCGGCTTTGCACCTGAACATTCGAGTATGTCAACGATATCAGGCTTTCCTGTTATCGTGCTGCTTTTTGGCGGCGGTCCGATACTCCATTCCTTTGCACCGACTCCTCCCGATATAATTCTGAATAAACTTACCCCCAAGGAAAGACCCAGTTCAATAGGAGCACTTTACGGTATCGTGATCGGTATGCTGCTGTTGGGCGGAGTGATCGGCGAGATGGTCAAGGGAGACAGTTCTTCCGAAAAGGACAGAGGATCAAGTGTGGCTTCGGTAGTCTTTGAAATGAGCCAAGGCAGGTAATTACATGGAAATAATGGCAATGAAATGTCCGAACTGTTCGGGTGATATAAACTATTCCCCCAGTCAGCGGGTGACAAAATGCCCCTACTGTGATTCGGTGCTGAACATAAAGGAAGGCTCTGACAGGGCAGTCCTTGAAAGAACCAAAAATGAATTCAAGAACATCGAGCATATCAGGTATGAATATGCCAGAAGCGTCCAGCACTGGAAAACGCTCACATATCTCTATTACGGGCTTGTATTCGTGCTGACGATCACAGCTTTCCTGTTGTTAGACTTCTTCAGGAATCATTCAGGCGGGTATAATCTCGGCGGGATAATTTTTATGATGCTGTGCATATCCTTTCTGGCAGTACCTGCGGTCTTTTCTAAAACAGTACCCATCCCACCCAAAGAAGTCGAACAGCCGCTGAGACTGAGATCAGGGCTGCCCGCTGCTGTCAGAATGACAGTTACCGCATTGCTGGTAGCTTTGGGAGGTGGTTTCATAGCTTATCTCATCATGGAGATTTTGTGATCATCTTCTGCACATAACAGTTTCTGAAACAGTGAGGTATGGATATGGATAAAGACTTCCCGAAATTCAGATATCACCCCGACCCCATAGGCACAGGGGCTTTCAAAAAGGCTGACAAGCCGCAGATATGCATATGCTGCGGCCAAAAGACCGGATATGTATACGATAGTCCATTCTATTCGACAGAAGATGTTGAATGTCTGTGTCCTTGGTGTATAGCCGACGGCAGCGCCGCAAAGAAATTTGACGGCGAGTTTCAGGACGCTTACAGCTGTGAGAAGATAGATGATGTATCCAAGTTGGACGAACTTATACACCGTACCCCGGGATACTGCGGGTGGCAGCAGGAAGTCTGGCTGGCACATTGTAATGATTACTGCGCTTTTGTGGGCTATGTGGGTATGGCAGAACTTGAAAAGATGGGTCTTTCAGATAAACTGGAAGATATCTACCGCAAGGACGAGGCTATGTTCGATATCGGTGATATCAGAGAATGTATGACAAACGGCGGCAGTATGCAGGGCTATCTTTTCAGGTGCCTGCACTGCGGAAAGTATCAGCTTTATGCTGACTGTGACTGAACATCGCCTGTGGAGGTGTCAGAATATGAATAATAATGACAAGTACAGGCAGAACAAAAAGAACGGGTTTGTTATAATCACCCTTTTCACACTGCTATTCTTACCTATGATGTTCTTTGACGTATTTGATCTGATCTTTGCTTTACCTTTTCTGCTGCTGCTTTGGGGTCCGTTCCTTTTCTTTATCAGCAAGGCAGAAAAGGAATACAGGCGCTCGAAACTTCTGTACAAGGGCGACCTTGATGAAGCTGTAAGAAAATGCCGGAATGTGAAGGGCGACAATGCAGCGCTGGATCAGGGTATCTACGGTTTGTTATCATGTCATTTGACTCTTTACACCGATATAGACATTATTCAGCCGAGGTATTACGGTCTTCAAAGCAATAAACCGACGTATCAGCTGTATATTTATATAAAGTATAACAGTGAAGCAGCGAGCGATGTGCTGAATTTTGCGACACGCAGTGAAATTGAAGAGTTTATTGAAATGATAAAAAGCGTTTCACCCATCGAACTGAGAGTGAACGAACCTTCGGGCGCACCAACAGGCAAAGAAATGGACTCAATGACAAGAGCAGCACTGGGAAACACTGTGGCAGATATTTTACAGTTCGACAAGTATTCGTCAGAACAGATAGATGCCCGCGCCAACAGAAACAGTGATGATATTCTGGTAGTAAAAGATCCTGATGACCCGATGTTCAAAAACATGGGCATAGAAATACGCCGCATGGATGAAAGAACTAAAACTGTGGATCCCGATGATTTCTTCGGTAAAGTCCCGATAGTAAAAGCTGATAAAGACGCGGATGATCCCGCGGATAAGGATAAAATTATATTTTAATCGGAGGTAATAACAATGGCAAACGAGATGCTTTTGAAGTACGGCTGCAACCCCAATCAGAAGCCGTCAAGAGTATATATGGAGGATGGTAAGGATCTTCCTATCGAAGTGCTCAACGGCAAGCCCGGCTATATCAACCTGCTGGACGCTTTCAACGGCTGGCAGCTGGTAAAAGAGCTGAAAGCTGCTACCGGTATGTGCGCTGCAACTTCTTTCAAGCACGTATCTCCCGCAGGTGCCGCTATCGGCAGACCCCTGACAGAGACTGAGGCTAAGATATACTTCGTTGACGATCTGGGCGAGCTTTCTTCACTGGCTTGCGCTTATGCAAGGGCAAGAGGTGCAGACAGAATGTCCAGCTACGGCGATTTCATCGCACTGTCCGATGTATGTGATGTTCCTACTGCCAAGATGATACAGAGAGAGGTATCCGACGGCGTTATCGCTCCCGGCTATACCGATGAAGCTCTGGAGATACTCAAGTCCAAGAGAAAGGGTACATATAATATCATCAAGATCGACGAGAACTATGTTCCCGCTGAGATCGAGCGCAAGCAGGTATTCGGCGTGACCTTCGAGCAGGGCAGAAACGAGCTGAAGATCGATAAGGCACTGCTTTCCAACGTTGTTACCGAGAATAAGGATATCCCCGATGACAAGCTGGAAGATCTGATGATCTCCCTTATCACACTGAAGTATACACAGTCCAACTCCGTATGCTATGTCAAGAACGGACAGGCTATCGGTATCGGTGCAGGTCAGCAGTCCAGAGTACACTGCACAAGACTTGCAGGCAGCAAGGCTGATAACTGGTGGCTGAGACAGAACCCCAAGGTAATGGCTCTGCCTTTCAAGGACGATATCCGCAGACCTGACCGTGACAACGCTATCGACGTATATATCGGCGATGAGTACGAGGACGTTCTGGCTGAGGGCGAGTGGCAGAGAATATTCAAGACCAAGCCCGAGCCTCTGACCCGCGAGGAGAAGAAGGAATGGCTGGCTAAGAATACCGATGTATGTCTCGGCTCCGATGCTTTCTTCCCCTTCGGCGACAATATCGAGAGAGCTAAGAAGTCAGGTGTTGCATATATCGCAGAGCCCGGCGGATCTATCCGTGATGACAATGTTATAGATACCTGCAACAAGTACGGTATGGCTATGGCATTCACAGGTATCAGACTCTTCCACCACTAATGAATAAAAGAATAATAATTGCGGCGCTGTCGGCGGCGGTGATACTCACCGCCTGCGGCAATGCTCCCGATAAAGATCAGGGAGAAAGTGCCGCGCCGAATGAAGCAGCATAGCTGAGGAGAGCAGTGAATCTGATGAAAGCTCCGCCCGCAGGGCAGTCTCTTATCGACTGGAGTACTCTTGATACGTCGGCTTTCGGAGTTGACTCCAGGATCTTGCAGTATACGGGCTTCAACGGGTATACCGAAGTGAATGTCTGCTTTACGATAACCGAAACAAGTGTATCGGATATCGACAACGACCTGCGTGACCTTATGTGGTCGGTGCAGTTTGAATAGCGGTAAGACCGCACAGTAAGGAAATTATGCGCATGACGCATAGTAAGGAAAGTAAGTAACCGACATAAAGTATCCCCATACCACCAACGATCGATATACAATGTATCATCGGCGGAGATATGGGAGATCGTTATGCCGTTACAAATAAAATTTCAGCCGGAGAGTCCGGCGGCATGAATGGAGTAATGTAAAATGAACAAGAAAATCGGTATGGTAATGGTGATCGCAGCTGCTGTTGCAGCAATGACAATGGCTTCCTGCGGCAAGAAGGCAGAGGAAAAGGCTAACGATTCCAAGCCTGCAGCACAGGCTGTTTCCGGTGACGTTGTAGTGACCGATGATGAGACTACTGATGCTGATGATGAGACCACTACCGAGGAAGAAACAGTTACCGCAGAGGAGACTGTTGAATCAGCAGCTGAATAAGTTCAACTTAAATACGGAAGATACCGACAACGCTATGATGTTGTCGGTAAAGTCCGTATAGCGGCAATGACCGCACAGTATGTAAAAAAATGCGCAGTTGCGCATTTATCAGGAAAGTAAAATTTAGCCGGGATATCGGCACATGAATGGAGAAGTTTAAAATGAATAAGGTATTTACAAAGGTAATGATCATCGCTGCAGCTGTAGCTGCTATGTCTCTGACCGCTTGCGGCAAGAAGGAAGAGGAGAAGGCTAACGATTCCAAGCCTGCTGCACAGGCTGTTGTTTCTGACGATGTTGTAACAGATGATGAAACTACTGATGCTGACGACGAGACTACTACCGAGGAAGAAACTGTGACCGCTGAGGAGACTCTCGAGAACGCAGAGGTCGTTGAGGCAGAATAAACTCATAATATTTGACAGAAGTGTGGTTTTGAAATGAAAAAGATCGCTATCGCTGCTATGGCAGCAGTCGTGGCTGTCAGTCTTGCTGCCTGCGGCGGCAAGGAAAGCAAGGACGGCTCGGGCAAAAAGGACAGCAGCTCGGGGGCGGCAGGTGCGCCTGCGGGCAATACTCCCGGTATAGTCATTGTTGACCCGAATGAGGGAAATCCTGCGGCTGACAATACCGCGGCGGCTGAAAACTCCGATTCGGAAGCTGAAGACAAAACGGTCATTGAGATCAAGGATCCAGAATCTGCCGATACATCATCTTCGGCGGCGGAAAAGAAGAAAAAGGAAACCAAGCCCGTTTTTACCGTAAAGGCGGACGATAAAAAGTGGGAGACCACTCAGGATTCTGCTTCTTCAACGTCGATAGTATATAAGAGCGATGATATCGCCGATGCAAAGGACAACTGCTCGATAATGATAAATTCCCGCGTGGTTGAAACTATTGCGGATATGACCCTCAGCGATGTGGCTGATGCAGTGATAGATTCCAAGGGGCTGAAAGATCAGATCGAGATCACCGACCGCGGCGATACCAAGGTCGGGGGACACGCGGCTTATACTGTCAGCGGAGTATATTCCGTTGACGGCATATCCTTCGATCTGGATATCAGCATACTTGCCGAGGACACCGCTGTCCTTGAAGTATGGGTCATCTCATACGATCAGTGTACCGCAGCAATGCGGAACAACTTCAATGAAGTGTTAAAGACCATACGTTTCTCAAAGACCTGATAAATTCATAAAGGAGTGTTTTAAATGAAAATACTTGTAGTCGGCGGCGGCGGACGCGAGCACGCTATAATCGCTAAGCTTGCACAGTCCCCTAAAGCTGAAAAGATCTACTGCACCCCCGGCAACGGCGGTATATCCGCAATGGCTGAGTGCTTTGACGTTGGTGCTACCGATATTGACGGTGTTGTTGCACTGGCTAAAAAGCTGGCTGTCGATCTTGTAGTAGTAGCACCCGACGATCCGCTGGTACTGGGCATGGTAGACGCTTTGCAGGCTGAGGGCTTCAAAACTTTCGGACCAAAGAAAGCGGCGGCTATCATCGAGGGTTCAAAGGTGTTCTCGAAAG
>Ga0256405_10003182_pt1 | contig 34860 bp, 31 predicted proteins | sample RumenRJG_02DNA_FD_189096 | JGI IMG/M metagenome (GOLD analysis project Ga0256405, IMG submission 189096) | Bovine rumen microbial communities from Lethbridge, Alberta, Canada - RJG_02 | ecosystem: Host-associated > Mammals > Digestive system > Stomach > Rumen | place: Canada: Alberta...
ATGAAGGTCACGGAGCTCTTCGCCTGAACTATGGCTATGGCTGCGGATATCACTATGAAAAAGACCACAAGGAGCCTGAGGCAGAGAAGCTTTCCCCTTTCCTGCATGCAGGAGGTATCTTTCGGGGCGGGATGTTTTGCGCTTCTTGATCTGCGCAAAGCTTCCCCCAGAGGCACGATTATGTCAAGAGTAAGGGTGGAACTGGATGTGATCACAAGAGACGAAAGGGTCGACATGGAGGCAGACATCACCAGGATCACCACCACACTTATGATTATGTCAGGAAGCGTGGAGAGCATGGCAGGGATGATACTGTCATATACCGGCGTTCCCGAAGCTGTGTACTCTATGCTTTCTCCATAGAGTCTGCCGAAACCTCCCAGGAAATAGCAGCCACCTGCCACCACAAATGCAAAAACTGTAGAGATCACCGTTCCCTTGGCGATGGCAGATTCGCTTCTGATCGCATAGAACTTGCCCACCATCTGCGGAAGCCCCCAGGTTCCCAGGGAAGTAAGGAGAACCACCCCGAGGAGGTTAAGAGGCTGGGGTCCGAAGAAGGACACGAAGGGGCCGCTAAGCCCCGCACCGCTCTCCTCTTCCACCACTGAAAGGGTAATGAGCGCATTCATGAATCCTCCGTTGTCATTGAGCACTGCTCCCACCACCAGAATGATCCCGAAGATCATTATTATCCCCTGGATGAAGTCATTGACTGCGGTAGCCATATAGCCGCCGAGAAGTACGTAGGCTCCCGTGAGCACCGCCATCATCAGGACGCACCAGGTGTAGTCTATGTCGAAAGCCATGGCGAAAAGCCTGGACAGCCCGTTATATAGCGACGCCGTGTAGGGTACCAGGAAAATGAATACTATCACCGATGCCGCAGTCTTAAGGGCTTCCGACCCGAAACGCTTCCCGAAGAATTCCGGCATTGTGGATGAATCAAGCTGCTGTGTAAGGAGCCTTGTCCTCCTGCCCAGGATCACCCAGGCCAAAAGCGACCCGATGAAAGCATTCCCAAGCCCTACCCAGGTGGAGGCCACTCCGAACTTCCAGCCGAACTGACCGGCATATCCCACGAATATCACCGCCGAGAAATACGACGTGCCATAGGCGAAGGCTGTAAGCCAGGAACCGGCTTTACGCCCACCCAGCACGAAACCCGACACGTCTGAGGCTTGCCGCCTGCATACAAATCCAACAATCAACATTACCGCAAAAAACGCTACCAGCAAAACTGCTTTCAACAACATCCTGTCTCTCCTTCTTCTGCCCTCGCGTCCCGGTCTGTGCAAAAAATACTAATGCCGCCCGGGTGACCCACGAGCGGCAGTTTTCAATACAACTGTTATAACTTTACGTCGCCTTCCGGACTCCCGGACTGCGCCTCCGGACCTTGCCGGCTTACCGCATACGAATCACTCCTCTTCAGTTGATAGCTGAGTAGGAGTAATAGTATCGTGTAAGCTGTGCAAAGTTCCTCTTCATTTCTTTTCCTTTCTGCCTCAGGCAGTTTTGTATTAATTAAACAGTATGCTACAAGATTTTTTGTGATATGTCAACAATTATTTTGTTCATTATATAGGTTCAGCATAAGTTCTTCCAGTTCCGTATCCTCGGCTCTTATGTTCATGCTAAGGAAGCCTTCTCCCTTTGCCCCATTGTCATATGCTATGCCCAAGTCTATCCAGCATACTCTCTCAGGCTCAGGCTCCCCTCCCCGGATCCAGCTTCTGACAGACATCTCGCGCTCCATTACGCAGTTGTTATATGCTTGTATTATAGCCTGAAGAGTCTCTTTGTCCTGAATGTTCAGATAGAAATCGTATTGCCCGCCTGAGGAGCCGTTGGTGTAGCTGTTGCATGTTATCTCCGCCCTCTTGGCATATTCAATAAAGTCCTTCGGAAGGGTAAAGTAATCCTTGTATACCGCAGAATCGGAAAGTGCCTGAAGCATCTCGATGACTTCGTCATTCTCTTCAAGGAACAGCTGTCTTTCCATTTCCCTGCCATCTTTCATCTCATATCTGAACACTATGCTGAATTGGCCATTATCCTCCTGCATCAGCCTGTTCTCCACGATGTATTCATGGAGTTCAACCACCTTTGATATGAACTCTTCGTCCTCTATGGGCTGATCGACCTTTAAGAACCTGCCTCCTTCATCGTAAACTGAGATAGAATTATAGTTTACCAGCATACTTGGATCTATCCCCTTAATATCTTCTTTGTCCGGGACCATGAGGCCGTAACCGAAGATATCCGTTAACATCACCAGCACCAAAAGCGCCGCACCTACAGTTCCCGCAATAAGGGGCATCACATTCTCCTTATTGAATATCTTCACCGATCTCACAAGAATGACCTTTACTATGAACCAGGTAAGCACAGCTCCCAGAACGAATCCCACCGCCAAAGCTGCTTTGGACTCGAATGCCAATTCCATTATTATTCCCAGAAGCGCAGCTCCTTCAAAGGTGAGGATGGCAGTTACCAGAGCCTCTCCTCTTCTGGACATCATGTGATCTCCCGAGCGCTCAAGTTTAGCTCTCTTGAAAGCCTGACCGGCAAGGTAGAGCAGAATGATGGCTGCCAGCATATACATGAGTGATCTTACAACTGTACCGAAGACCGGATGTAAAACTTGAGCCTCAGTAAAGATCTTACCTACGATGGGATTACTCATGGACATGATCCTGATAGGCATCTCTCCAACGGTGAAGAACCCTCTGAGCAGTTCTTCGGCATAGAGAATTCCCGTACCTACCACCGCTGTAACGATTCCCATATTGAAAAGGCTGAGCAGCACAGTCATAAGTGTGGTTCCGGAGAAGACTCCTGCCATTACGCTAAGTGCGTAAAGGAAGGTGAACATGGACGAAGTATCGAGGATCCATTTCAGGACCTCCGCCAACCCGTATGCCGGGACCATTGCCATGTCCTGTACTACCGGGCCGGTGATTATCATGTCCTCCGCCACCGGTGCCACCTTGACGATCGGTGATATGGCAATATATATGACGGCCATCAAAAGGACAGGTACGATCATCATCAGCCATCCCAGAAGCACGTTGGTGTTGAATATTTTGGACCTGGAATAGGGCTGGCTTACGATGGAAAAGGCTTGAGCCTGCCCGTGCCACATCCTTGTTGCCATGCATCCCAGAATGATGCTTGCCCCGCCGATGTTGAAAAGGAATCCCAGGTTGTCGTTCTGAAGTGCCTCTCTGGCGAAGTTTCCTACGTAGGTTCCAAGACCTTCCAGGATCAATGGGAATATGCCTGACATGAAGTAGGCTATGAAGATCATGACCGGTATGAACCAGAACTGTTTCAGTCCCTCTCTCATCAGAGGCCCTGATATCCATCTGTTGTTTTTACCCATGGATCTCACCTCCTTCTCTGATATCCCCAAGCTTCTCCAGGAACAAAGACTCAACGGTGACGTTATCCAGTTCCATCAGATCGCCTTCGAACACCATCCTGCCATTTCTCATGAGGCCGATATAGTTGCAGATATCTTCCATCTCCTTGGCGTTGTGGGAGGATATGAGCACCGTCATCTCCCTGTCAGCCACATCATCGAAAATATAATGTCTCAGCTTGTGCCTTACTATGGGGTCCAGTCCGTCCACAGGCTCATCCAGGATCAGATAGTCCGGTTTGGCTGACATAGCAAGGTAGAAAGCCGCCTGCTTCCTCATGCCCCGGCTGAATTTGCCCATGTTGTGATCCCTATCCAGTCCGAAGTCGGAAGCCATATGCTCAAACCTCTCCTGATCCCAGGCAGGATAGATCCTGCTGTAGTACTTGGCCATCTCGTTCATGGTATATCCTCTGAAAAAGTATACCTCGTCCGGTATGAACAGCATCCTCTCCTTCAGTTTCTCATTATCTGTCACCATCTCCCCTTCGACGGTAATGGTCCCTTTGTCCTGGATGAGGAATCCTGCAAGGTGTCTTATGATAGTGGTCTTGCCGGCGCCGTTAACTCCCATAAGTCCGTATACTGATCCCTTTGGAACAGTCATGGTGAGGCCATCGAGCGCAAGGGCATTGCCGAACTTCTTGGTCACGTTCTCCACCCTGATCATTTCTCATCACTCTCCTTTCTGATAATCTCAAAAATCTCAAGAGCCTTCTTCTCTGACTCTTCGAATCCCAACCCGAGGCGCAAAAAAGTTTTGAAGGCTTCTGCCATCTCCTCTTCTGCCCTTTCAAGCTCCGGTCCTTCTGCTCTGATCTCGGATCTTGGGCATACGAAGGTGCCAAGGCCTGTCTTTGTATAGATGTAGCCCTGCTGTTCCAGTTCCCTGTATGCCTTTTGGACCGTGTTGGGATTCACGGATATCGATTTAGACAGTTCTCTTACCGATGGCAGCTTCGTCCCCTCAGGAAGCTGGCCCATCACGATGGCATCCTTAAGATTATCCATCACCTGTTCATAAATCGATTTCCTGGATCTGGGATCGATCTCGAACATCCGATATCCTCCTTCTTTGATTGGATAAGTTTTTTTGCGTGATATATAAATATCCCCTTTTCAAAAAACAGTGTACTACTTGTAATAGTACACTGTCAACACTTTCTTTTATATTTTATCTGTGGGCGGGGATGTTTTGCACCCAGCCTGTGCTATCTGTAGGTGATCTCCTGCCCCATGGAAAGCACGTGGTCAGCGTATTTGTCCACCGCTTCCAGATCGTGGGATACCATTACTATGGTCACTCCCTTGTTGTGATTCAGGTGGTGAAGAATGCCATACATCTCATACTGAGCCTCCGGATCCAGTCCCGCCACAGGTTCATCCACCAGGAGCATCTTTTTGGTGGCACAAAGGGCCCGCGCCAGAAGCACCCTCTGCTGCTGGCCTCCGGAAAGGTCCCTGTAGCAGGCCTTCTTCAGATCCTCAAGGCCCAGAAGCTCCATATTGTCATCGGCCGCTTCCTTCATTTCTTTGGTGTAGAAAGCCCTTCTGCCTAAGGATGGCAGGAAGCCTGACCTTACGATCTCTTCAACGCTCGCGGGGAAATCCTTCTGAACCGCGAATACCTGTGGCAGATAACCCATGTCCCGCCTGGAGAAGTCCTCGCCCAGGGTGACCTTCCCCTTCAAAGGCTGGACCAGACCCAGAATGGTCTTCATGAGGGTGGATTTGCCGGAGCCGTTCTTCCCCACTATGGCCAGATAATCTCCCTGGCTTATGGTCAGGTTCAGATCCTCTGCCACTATTATGTTTTCATACCCGAGGGTAACGTCCTTTAATTCTATCTGATTCTGCATTTCAGAGCTGCCCTTTCACGTTTTTTTCATTATATCATGAAAAATTAGTTGTGGCACTTTTTTGTTTTTTGTGATAATATTATCGTAGGCGATTTCTCGAAGTAAATTCGAAGAGGATGCAATGTACAAAATAGGAGATACAGTTGTATACGGAACGGAAGGTATCTGTGAGGTCACAGATATCACGTTGATGTCCTTTGGAGGGGACAAGAGTCAGTACTATATCCTTACCCCCATCTCCAAGAGACAGAACACCATCTATGCTCCCGTGAACAACGAGAAGATCAAAAAACGCATGAGAAGCATCCTCACTTCCGACGAGGCGAGGAAGCTCATCGACTCCCTTCCCATAGAACCTATGGAATGGGTGGAGAACAGTCACGAGAGACAGGACGTTTTTAAGAACGTTCTCCTTTGCGGTTCTCCCGAGGAGGTCTTCTCAATGCTTACCTCCCTCTACAAGAAGCAGAACGAACAGGAAAAGATCAACAAGAAGCTACACGCTTCCGACGAGCGCTTCATGCGTGATGGTGAGAGGATGCTCTTTAGCGAGCTGGCCTACGCCCTTAACACCGACGTGAACGAGATAGTTAAAGAGGTTTTCCTTAATCTTAAATCCTGATCTTGCTTCGATCATTACGATATTGACTGCCGCCGGGCAGTATGTATGACTTCGGTCCGCACCGTTAGGCCTTAGAAGGTGCGGGTTGCCGGAGTTTTATTTTTGGAGGTAACAAAAATGCAATGGTTAATTCTACTGGCGGCAGGAGCCGCAGAGGTCACCTGGGCGGTGGCCATGAAGTATTCTGAAGGCTTCACACGCCTCACCCCTTCGATAGTTACCGCGGTCTTCTACATACTGAGCGCCGTTCTTCTGGCCGCAGCCCTGAAGAAGCTCCCCTTAGGCACCGCCTACGCCATGTGGACAGGCTTCGGCATCGTCGGCACCACTATTCTTGGGATCTTCCTGTTCAAGGAGGTGCTGAATCTGCCCCAGGTTATCTGCATCGTGATGATCGTGGCCGGCATCGCAGGGCTCAAACTTCTGGCATAAAGGTCTGCTCTGCCCTTTGGGTATGTTATTATGAAATGATGATTCTGACCCAACATATTCTTCGAAGGTTGGGTCAAAATGCAGGATCTATGTCAATATGACCCAATTTGACTACAGAAGAGGAGGCGCTTCACTTTGAAGCGCCTCCTCTTTATCATATACCATATTCTTAGAACATGCTCAGCTGGTCCGTCTCTGACAATCCGTCGAATACTCCGTATTCCTTCAGATAGTTCATGGTGGTCTTGTTGAGCTTGGTCCTCTTCATGACCTCTTCAAGAGTATCGAATGGTTTCTTGCGGTACTCCTCTACAAGGGAGATGGCCGCTGACTCTCCTATTCCGTTGATAGCCGCAAAAGGCATCACCAGTTTTCCGTCTTTCACAGTAAACTTCAGTGCTTCCGAATGGTCCAGTGTGGGCGGCAGGAACTCCAGTCCCCTGCAATACACCTCGTAAGCTACTTCCAGCACGATATAGTCGGATTTTTCCTTTGCAGTGGCATTGGTCCCCTTCATGTCGATCAGGTTTATCCTGTGCATGATGGCCTCTTTGCCCTTCATTATGGTCTGATCGTCGAAGTCGCCGACCTTGGTAGAAAGATAGGCCGCATAGAACTCAGCAGGGTAATATACCTTGTACCAGGCCAGTCTGAAGCTCATCATGGTGTAGGCTACGGCGTGGGCTCTTGGGAACATGTATTTGATCTTGTTGCAGGAATCGATGTACCAGTCTGGGACCTTATGCTCCTTCATGAGAGCCACCTGTTCCGGGGACAGGTCTTTCTTGCCCTTTCGAACCAGCTCCATGATCTTGAAAGCGTCGATGTTGGGCACACCCTTAAGGATCAGGTAGTTCATGATGTCGTCTCGGGTGGAGATGACGTCGCTCATGGTAGCCTGGCCGTCCTTGATGTAATCTCTGGCGTTGTTCAGCCATACGTCGGTACCGTGGGAAAACCCGGAGATCCTCACCAGGTCCGCAAAACGTTCGGGCTGGGTGTCGTCCAGCATCTGCATTACGAAGTGGGTTCCGAACTCGGGGATAGCCAGAGTTCCGTGAGTGAACTTGTATTCGGGGTCATTTATTCCAAGAGCATCGATGGAGTTAAAGATGCTCAGGACCTTCCTGTCGGTCAGGTCCACGTTGAGGGGATCGACCCCCGTGGAATCCCAAAGCTGTCTCAGCTGGGTGGGAACATCGTGGCCCAGCATATCCAGTTTAAGCAGGTTTTTCTCGATCTTATGATAATCGAAGTGGGTGGTGATCATGCCGGTGGAAGCATCGTTTGCCGGATGCTGTATGGGACAGAACTCGAAGATCTCCCTGTCCGCCGGACAGATTACGATACCGCCGGGGTGCTGGCCTGTGGTCCTTTTCACGCCGGTGATATGCGAAGACAGTCTGTCCACCTCATACTTGTTGACCGGGACGCCCTGCTCTTCATAGTACTTGAATACGAAGCCTGCTGCAGTTTTTTCCTTTACGGTTCCTACGGTACCCGCCTTGAAAACGTTCTCCTCACCGAAGATCTCTCCCACGTACTTGTGGGCCGTTGACTGATATTCGCTGGCGAAGTTAAGGTCTATATCAGGCTCCTTGTCACCGTCGAACCCGAGGAATGTGGCAAAGGGAATTGTGAATCCCTGCCTGCTCATCTCAGTTCCGCAGTCGGGGCACTTCATGGGAGGCATGTCTATACCGCAGTCGTATTGATTCTTGTCTCCCCATATTATCTTGTGGCACTTGGGACAGAGATAGTGAGGATCCAGCGGATTTACCTCTGTGATCCCTGCCATGGTGGCGATAAAGGAGGATCCTACCGATCCTCGCGAACCTACCAGATATCCGTCCTTTAAGGATCTCTGTACCAGCATCTGCGCGCTGACATACATCACCGCGTATCCATTATCGATGATGGAGTTCAGCTCCTTGTTGTAGCGCTCCATGATCACTTCCGGCGGATTTGGACCGTACATCTCGTGAAGCTTGTTCATGCAGGTCTCTCTTAAGGTCTCCTCTGCTCCCGGGATCTTCGGGGGGCACTTCTCGTCCGGTACCGGGCGTATCTCACCGGATACCATGGAAGCGATGAGGTTGGTATTGTCGATGACCACCTCTCTGGCCCTGTCACCCAGATATGAGAATTCCTCAAGCATCTCGTCCGTGGTCCTCATGTAGAGGCCTTCTCCTGACTCTGCATCCTCGAAGCCCATGCCTGCCATCAGGATGTTCCTGTAGATGGCGGACTCAGGCCTGTCGTAGTGAGCGTCACAGGTGGCCACCACCGGTTTTCCCAGCCTGTCGCCTATCTCCAGGATCTTTTTGTTGATGGCCCTTAAGTCATCCTCGGTCTCCACCCTTCTTCCCTCGAAGTAATATTCATCCTCGATCATGAAGCGGTTATTGATTATGGGCTGGATCTCCAGATAGTCGTACTTCATGGCGATCCTATCCTGCTCGTCGGACCTTAATGCATTTATCCTGCGCTTCATGCCGGTCCTTTTCTCCTCGTAAGAGTGAGACACCAGGGACTGGAAAAGCTCTCCGTAGCAGCAGGCGGAACCTATGATCAGGCCCTCTCTGTGCTTCTCGATCACGGACCAGGGAAGCCTGGGCTTCCTGTAAAAATAGTCTATGTGAGCTTTTGACACCAGCTTGTAAAGGTTCTTGAGACCCTCCTGAGTGGCGGCCAGCAGAATAATGTGGTTCACAGGTTTTTTCTTGTAATCAATCTCTCCGTCCTCTGTGATGCAGTCGGAATCGTCGAAGCAGTAGCCCTCGCACCCGTAGATCACCTTGATGGGCCGGCCGGCCTTGGCCTGATCCGCCGCCTCTGAAGCGGCATCCGGGAAGGCCTGTACCACGCCGTGGTCAGTGATGGCTATGGCCGGCTGTCCCCAAAGCGCCGCCTGTCTCACTGCGGCTTTCGGGTCGTTCAGGCCGTCCATGGCGCTCATCTTGGTGTGGAGATGGAGCTCCACCCTCTTTCCTATCTCAGATGTATCAACCCTGTCCGGTCTCTCCTCCAGCTTCTCCAGCTCGTCCAGGTTGATCACGTTCATATTATCGTATGTATCGAATGTCACCTCGCCCTTGACCTTCACCCTGTCATCGGGGTGCAAAAAATCCTCGATCTCGGAGAACTTCTCCTTGGACATGAATTTTTTGCAGCAGACGGTGGTCTTCTCGTCGGTGATCAGGAAGCTGACCATGAGGTTTCCTGACCGGATGGGCTTGGAGTCCAGCCTGTAAAGAGTTCCTTCCACTATGACCTTTCCCATGGTGGGGTCCAGTTCCTCCAGATTGTGATCCGGCTCCCCCGTGAAGCCCTCGCCCATGACGAAGTTTCCGCGGATCTTCTTCTCACGGTTCCTTCTGGTGAAGCCGGCCCAGGGATTCTTCTCCTCAGTCTTGGCTTCCTCGGCCTTTGCACGGCGAGGGGCGTTCTCCTGAGCCCTGGCCTTCTTTTCTTCTATGAATTCCTCCAGTTCGCCCTTCACCTCGCGCCTCATGATGTCGGCGCTCTCCTGGAAGGCGTCCCTGTCGTTTTCGAAGGCCACCTTGACCCTCATGCCGAAGTTACGAAGAAGTGCCCTTTCGAATGCCGGCGCCGCATCCCTGTTCAGGCTCTTTTCCGAGGTCTTTCCTATGCAGGGAATGGTGAGCGTCAAGGCGCCGTTCTCATCCTTCTTAAACTTGTAGGCTTCATCCTCCACGGCCTCTGCATATCCAGGACTTGCAGCCTCCAGCATCTTGATCATGTATGGATAGAAGGCCTCCATGATCTCATCCTCTGTGAGGATCACATCTTCGTATTTGAGCCTCAGATTCACTTCATTTACGAAGGGCAGCTTGCCCCTTATCTGATCCTTTACGATCAAAAGATCCTCGTAGGGCATGACAAAATTAAGGGTCACCGGTATTTCCAGGACCCCTGTATCTTTCCGGAACGTTCCCTGCCCCGGTTCGTACCTGAATTCTTCTTTTTTGATGCGACCGTGAGCTATGCTCTCCCAGTCCACCATGCTTTCGATTATCTTTCTCATTTCCTTAAAGACCCATGTCAGTTTCTATGAGTTTCATAAGAGCGTCAACTATACGGTCTTCAGGCACCTTCTCGATTATGATGCCTTTTTTGAAAAGAAGACCCTCGCCGTTTCCGCCGGCCACCCCATAATCAGCTTCTCTTGCCTCTCCGGGGCCGTTCACTGCGCAGCCCATGACTGCTACCTTGATGCCGGGTCTGCCTTCCTCCTGAAGGCGCTTTTCAATGGGTTCCAGCCCTCTTTCCACCTCCTGGGCCAGGCCCTGAAGATCGATCTTGGTCCTGCCGCAGGTGGGGCAAGACACCAGGTCCACTGCGGACTTTCTGAGTCCCAGGGCCTTCAGTATCTCCTGGGCATATCTGACCTCCTCAGTGGGATCGGCTGTAAGGGAGACCCTGATGGTGTCTCCAATGCCGTTCAGAAGAAGTGCTCCGATACCTGCTGCAGACTTCACCTGTCCGCCCCTTAAGGTACCTGCTTCCGTTATCCCTACATGCATGGGATGATCCGTCATACGTGAAAGGATCATGTGAGCATCGTAGGTCATCTTAACGTCTGAAGACTTGATGGAGACCACCAGATCATCATACCCCATATCCTCAATGATCCTGAGATTTCTCAGTCCGGACTCTGCAAGGCCTTCGGCGGTGACTCCTCCGTTCTTCTCGAGTATGTCCTTCTCAAGAGAGCCTGAGTTCACACCTACCCTGATGGGGACCTGTCTATCCCTTGCGGCATTAACTACCTCTCTCACCTTCTCAGTGCTTCCGATGTTTCCCGGGTTGATCCTGATCTTATCGGCGCCCTGCTCTATGGCTTCCAGTGCCATTTTGTGATCGAAGTGTATGTCAGCCACCATGGGTATATCGAGTCCCTCAGAGAGAAGATCCTTCTTGACTCTTCCAAATACCACGGCCGCCTCATGATCAGGCACGGTGAGCCTGATTATATCGCACCCGAGAAGAGCATTCTCCCTGATCTGGCTTAGAAGCGCCAGCTCATCGTGGGGATCTCTGTTGGCCATGGTCTGGATGGCCACGGGATTACCTCCGCCTATCTTTACTTTTCCTATGTTAACGACCTTTGTCATCTCTTAACCTATGATCCTTCCGATATCGCTCATGGTGACCACAGCGGCCAGTCCCAGAAGCAGAATGATTCCAATGGTGTGTACGATCCCCTCCACCTTGGCGGACACCGGCTTTCCGGTGATCCATCCGTAGAGGACGAAGATGATCCTGCCGCCGTCAAGGGCAGGAAGAGGAAGCATGTTGATCATGGCCAGATTCACACAGATCAAAGCCAGAAGGAACATGTAGTACCACCATCCTATGCTGGATGTCTCTCCTACCATCTGCACGATCCCCACAGGACCGGACAGATCTCTGATACCTGCTTCTCCCGAGAAAAGCATTCTGAAGGAATCAATCATGATCCCGAACAATTTTCCGGTCTGTACGAAGCCCTGACCGATACCTCTTATTATGCTGTGACTTCCCTTGTATGTGATGCCGATGACGTATCTGTTTTCATCCTCCACGAACTGGGGAGATACAGTGAGATCCTGTGTGGATCCGTTCCTCTCGACTTCAAAGGTCACAGCCTCACCTTCCGCCTCCTGGATGAAGGTACCAACGTCTGACCAGGCGTTCACTACCTTGTCGTCTATGGAAACTATCTTATCCCCAGGCTGGATGCCGGCCAGGTCTGCGGGAGAACCTTGAGTCACACTTCCGATGGTGGTGGTTGCAAATCCCAGCACAGTGGTCATGATGGTCAGCACTATGAATGCCGTGAACACGTTCATGAGAGACCCTGCGGCCAGGATTATTATCTTCTGCCAAGGTTTCTTGTTGTTGAACGACCTTGGATCATCAGGGTCCTTAACTTCTATATCAGTCCCCGTTCCTTCCTCTTCATCCTCGTTCTGACCGTCCTCACCTTCCATGGCGCAGTATCCGCCGATGGGAAAAAGCCTGACGGCATAAAGCGTCTCGCCCTTTTGTTTTTTCCAGATGGCGGGGCCCATGCCGAAGGCGAACTCATTAACTTTTACTCCGAATTTCTTTGCTGCGATGAAATGCCCCAGTTCATGAGGAAATATCATCAAAAGAAACATCAGTACAGCAAGTATGGCTGTTCTCATCTTTTATACGAATCCTTCTCTTCAGACCCTTTCACGGGTCTCCTTATCAATACTCAAAATATCTTCCAAAGTCAGGTCCTTCACCGCCTTGTGAGCGTGGACCGTGTCCCAAAGCTTGTCCTGCATCTCCAGGAATCCGATCCGTCCTTCAAGGAACCTCTGGACCAACACCTCGTTTGCCGCGTTCATGACCACCGGTGAGGATCCTCCCTCTCCTGCCGCAAAAAACGCAAGTCCCAGGCACTTGAAGGTCTCCAGATCCGGCTTCTCGAAGGTCAGGTTCGACCCTTCAGTGAAGAAGTCCAGCTCCCTGTCCGGATTGTCCAGCCTCTCCGGATATCCCAGAGCCAGGCTGATGGGTATCCTCATGTCGGGCACTCCCAGCTGGCAGAGCACGGAATTGTCCATGAACTCCACACCGGAGTGAACGATGCTCTGAGGATGGACCAGAACCTGGATGTTCTCAGGCTCCACATCGAAGAGCCACTTGGCCTCGATGACCTCCAGTCCCTTGTTCATAAGGGTGGCTGAATCTATGGTGATCTTGGCTCCCATATCCCACCTGGGATGCTTCAGAGCCTCTTCCCTTGTGACAGTGGTGAGCTGGGATCTTTTGCGCCCTCTGAAGGGGCCTCCCGAACAAGTCAGAAGGATCTTTTTGACCTTGCGGTCACGGTTGCCCTCCAGACACTGGAAGATGGCCGAATGCTCCGAATCTATGGGAAGGAGCTTGCGTCCGGTCCTCTTTACCAGATCCATTATGACGCTTCCCCCCGCCACCAGAGTCTCCTTGTTGGCCAGGGCCACATCCGTCCCGTTCATCAGGGCGTGATAGGTGGGCTCCAGTCCCCTCATTCCCATGAGGGCGTTGACCACCAGGTCGCATTGAAGCGTAGCGGCCTCGATGAGGCGTTTGGCGGTCTCCTCCGGTGTGCCGGACGTTACGAAGCAGTTCTCCTCAGGAACGCCGAACTCTTTGGCCTGGCTCATCATCAGGTCTTTATGAGACCTGCAGGTGAGCCCAACCACTCTGAATCTATCTCTGTTATGTCTTACAACGTCCAGAGTCTGGGTCCCGATGGACCCGGTAGACCCCAGAATAACTATATCTTTCATCTAAAACACCTATATGAACATCGGCAAGATCACTGCAATATAGAAGTACAGGTATGGCGCAACGAAGAGCACCGAATCGAACCTGTCCAGTATGCCGCCGTGACCCGGGATAAGATTGCCGTAATCCTTGATCCCCATCTTTCTCTTAAATGCTGATGCCGTAAGATCTCCCAGCTGGGCTACCACTGAACCAATGCAGGCCATGATGATGAACCTTATGGAGAGCGCATGGCCCTGAGCCAGGAAAAACACTCCGAACAGCACGCTGAATACCATGGAACCTATGACGCCGCCTACAGCGCCTTCCACTGTCTTCTTGGGGCTCAGATTGGGGCAGAGCTTGTGCTTGCCCAGGAGCATCCCCGAGAAATATGCAAAAATATCTGTTCCGAAGGCGATTATGAATATGAGCCAAATGTAGTTGTGGGCATATTCTGACTCATCTATAAGTACCACGAAATACACAAAGAAAACAACGTAGAATATACCTGTAAGAGTGCTTACCACGTCCAGGTTTTTTCTCTTTTCTACGTCCATGCCGTAGATCAGGGATGCTGCAACGGACACGAATGCCCAGAGCAGCGCCAGGGTCTCCCGTCCCGGAGCATACTGACCTGCCCCACCATTAAAATACTCCAGACTCATGCCTGCAAAATGGAGCACGTAAAGAAGTATAATGGAGCAATACCCTATTATATAGCAGGGCTGGGCTCCCTCGTTTCTGAACCCGTCATAGAATTCCTTGAGTCCGATGAATGAAATTGCGATACATGCTAATTTCAGCCAGATACCGCCGAAGTATACCAGAAGGAGCAGCGGCAACATAATGATGGCAGAGATTATCCTCGTCTTCATATCCCTATCTTCCTCCGTATCTTCTCTCTCTGGTCCTGTATTCTTCAACGATGGACTCGAACTCTTCCGGCGTGAAATCCGGCCACAGGGTGTCCGTAAAGGCAAACTCAGAGTATGCTGCCTGCCAGAGCAGGAAGTTGGAAAGCCTCTCCTCACCTGATGTCCTGATGATCAGGTCAGGATCAGGAACGTTTCCATTCTCATCCCCTGAGTAAAGTGCGGCAGAAATGTCGTCTTCCGTGACCTCAGTGCGCCCTTCCTTCAAAAGATTGTTGAAGGCCCTGACTATCTCATCCCTTGAACCGTAGTTCAGGCAGATGTTGAACACCAGACCGGTATTGTTCCTTGTGGTCACCACTGCGTCCCTCACCGCCTCTATGGCGTCCTCAGGAAGCTTGTGCTGCCAGTCTCCGAAGATGTTGACCTTCATGTTCTTCTCGTTCATTTCCTTGAGCTCGATGGCCATGTATTTCACGAGAAGATTGAAAATGCCTCCAACCTCTTCTCTGGATCTCTTCCAGTTTTCGGTGGAAAAAGCGTAGACCGACAGATACTTCACGCCCATGGCGTCCGCTTTTTTGATGATCTCCTTCATGGAGTTCATGCCGGCATGGTGGCCTTCCAGCTTGGTTACGCCCCTCATCTCAGCCCATCTGCCGTTTCCGTCCATGATCAAAGCTACGTGAACGGGAATAGGTTTCTTTTCACCCATGTCATGTCCTTTCATAACTAATGGCCGCCTCCGAGGCAGCCATTAAACATCTAAGCCGAAACTTAAACTTCCAGGATCTCCTTCTCCTTCTGGGCAATTACATCGTCGATGGCCTTCTCAGCCTTCTCTACGGTCTTCTGTACCTTGTCCAGAGCGTCCTTCAGGTCGTCCTCTGTGATCTCATGCTCTTTTTCCATCTTCTTGAGCTTTTCGTTGGAGTCACGTCTTACGTTTCTTACGGCCACCTTGGCCTCCTCGCCCATCTTCTTAACTGTCTTGGTGAGTTCCTTACGTCTCTCCTCAGTTACCTGAGGGATGACCAGGCGGATCACCTTGCCGTCATTGGAAGGATTGATACCGATGTTGGCCATGTTGATGGCACGCTCGATCTCTGATACCGACTTGGGATCGAAGGGGCTGATCATCAGAGTCCTGGGATCGGGAACAGATACGTTGGCAATGTTCTTAAGAGGTGTGGGCATCCCGTAGTAGTTTACCATCACCTTGTCAAGAAGAGCCGGATTAGCCCTGCCCGCTCTTACGGTATTAAGATCCTCTTTAAGGACTGAAAGAGTTTTTTCGCCTTTTTCTTCAAGATTTTTGATTATAGTTTCCATGGCAACCTCCTTACTCAATGATCGTTCCGATCTTCTCACCCAAAACGGCTCGCTTGATGTTGCCGCCTTCGGCGAGAGCGAAAACGTGGATCTTTATGTGATTATCGCTGCAAAGGGTGGCGGCGGTAAGGTCCATGACCTTAAGATTCTTTTCCACCAGATCCATGTGCGACAGACGATCGAACTTCTTAGCGTCCGGATTCTCATCCGGATCTGAATCATACACTGCATCGACGTTTTTTGCGAGAAGGATAACGTCGGCTCCGATCTCGGATGCTCTGAGAGCAGCTGCAGTGTCCGTGGTGAAGAACGGTGATCCCGTTCCTCCTCCGAATATCACGATGTCCCCGTTCTCAAGGTGGGACAGCGCTCTCAGCCTTGCGTAAGGCTCAGCGACTTCCCTGATCTCCAGAGCGGTCATTGCCCTGCAGGGTGCACCGATGGACCTCATGGTATCCTGAAGCGCCATGGTATTCATGACTGTGGCAAGCATTCCCATATAGTCCGCTGTTGCCCTGTCCATATCGCCGGAGGACCTTCCTCTCCAGAAATTACCTCCGCCTACTACCACTGCCACCTGAACTCCCATGTCGTGAACTTCCTTGATCTGCTCACAGACGTTTCTGGTCACGTCCGGGTCGATGCCTGATCCCTTCTCACCGGCGAGAACTTCCCCGCTGATCTTAAGAAGGACCCTTCTGTATTTAGGTACCATAAGTTGTCTCCTTCCCATATGTTTTAGAGCTTTTTAACTCATCACACTTTCCGTTAGATTTTACCATAACGGCAATTTGATTTCAACAAGAAGGATGCGTTTTGGCATTAGCGATCAAAGCAAAAAACAGGCACTCACGACCGAAGTGCCTGTTCAAGTATTTTGCTCTATCACTTATTCTCTGCCTGGCCGGCAACTATTTTGTAGACTATTCTGTAGAACACGTAGTGTGCGACGCCCGTAATGGCCCAGGTCACCAGGTAAGCGGCCCATACCCATTCGATGCCGGAGCACTGAGGAAGGGTGCAGACCGTCTCAAGCCATACTATCCTCAGCACGCAGGCTCCCACCATGGTGGCCACCGTTGGGAATATGGAGTATCCCATTCCCCTGACGGAGCCCGGCACGATGTTCATGAAAGCGCAGACCGCATAGGGCACGCACATCCAGAACAGCCTGATCATGCCCTGCTCTATTACGGCAGGATCCGTGGAATAGATACCCAGAAGCGGCTCGCCGAAGAAGTAGGTGACGAGGCCGAAGACCTCTCCGATTCCGCAGCCCAAAAGTACCGACATCCTGAAGACCTTCTTGATCCGGTCGAACTTCCCTGCGCCCATGTTTTGGGATGTGAAGGATACGGATGTCTGCGCAAAAGAATCTATTACGATGAAGGTGAAACCCTCCAGGCTTGATGCCGCAGAGGATGCCGCCATAACGGTCTTTCCGAAGGCATTGATGAATAACTGGACCACCAGATTGGACACCGAGAACATCATACCCTGGATGCCTGCCGGGATACCCATCCTGAGGATCGGGATGAGCTTGGACTTGTGGATCCTGAGTTTTTTGAGCTCCAGTTTGAAGGGGCCCTTCTCACGGCTGAGTGTGATGAGTATCATTGTGGTGCTGACCACCTGAGAGAGTACCGTAGCCAGGGCTACGCCCACCACAGCCAGATGGAAAACAATGACGAACATCAGATTGAGTGCAACGTTCAGCGCTCCTGCCACGGACAGGAAGATTAGCGGCCTCTTCGTATCACCTCTTGCCCTGAATATGGCGGAACCAAAATTGTAGACCGCCATTATGGGGATGCCGATGAACAGGATGTCCTGATAGGTCTTGGCAAGAGGAAGGACCTCCTCCGGAGTCTTGGTGAACCTGAGAAGAGGCTCACTCACCGCAAGTCCCACCAATACCAGGATCAGACCTCCGATCATGGCCACAAGGATCGCAGTGTGGATGGCTTCATGAATATCCTTCTCCCTGCCGGCGCCCACCGCCCTGGCCACTACTACGTTTACTCCCGTTGAGAGTCCGATCAGAAGGCAGACAACCATATTGACAGGTGACGCCGCCGCGCCAACGGCAGCCAGGGACGCAGATCCTGCGAATCTGCCCACCACCACAAGGTCTGCGGCATTAAAGAGAAGCTGCAGAAGTCCTGAAAGCACCAAAGGTATGGCAAACTTGAGCATCTTGCTTACAAGAGGCCCACTGGTCATATCTATCTCGTTCTTGCCCAGTTTCCTGGGCTCCTTGATCAAAGCTTCAGTTTCTTCCATATCTCCTCGATGTTATTTGCCGGGTCTGGGGAGGATGATCTTTCTGTCTTCTCTCTTCTTTGCCTGTCTGTAAAGGGTGAACTTCCTGCCTATGGCCTGTACGAATTCAGCGTTGAGCGGTTCCAGCAGACTGTTGGCTGTTTCCTTGGGGTCAAGCTCCGATCCCTCCTGGATCTTTACCTTGAGAAGCTCGTTGGCTTCCAGATAGTTGTCCATTTCCTTTATGATGTTATCCGTGAGGCCGGCCTTTCCGATAAAAACGCTGGGATCCAGCGCCTGAGCCAGGCCCTTGAGATAACTTCTCTGTTTACCTGTAAGCATTTATTTATCTCCTTAAAATGTGTCTTCAAAAATACGCAAACTGTATTATACTGCCCCCTTACTTCAAAAGCAAATGCAAAAATGAACTTCCTGATGTTTTTTATTGGCGAAATGTGATATAATCCTTGAGTAAGATCTTTTGTTGAACAGGAGGTACCAAATGTCAAAATATACAGGAACCCAGACCGAGAAGAATCTGATGGAAGCTTTTGCAGGCGAATCACAGGCAAGAAACAAGTACACCTACTTCGCGTCCAAGGCCAAGAAGGAAGGATATGAGCAGATCTCTGCCCTCTTCCTCAAGACCGCTGACAACGAGAAGGAACACGCCAAGATGTGGTTCAAGGAGTTGGAAGGAATCGGCTCCACAGCCGAGAATCTGGCAGCTGCTGCTGATGGCGAGAACTACGAGTGGACCGATATGTACGAAGGATTCGCCAAAACAGCTGAGGAGGAAGGCTTCCCCGAGCTTGCAGAGAAGTTCAGACTGGTAGGAGCCATCGAAAAGCACCACGAAGAGAGATACAGAGCTCTGCTTCACAACGTGGAGGCCCAGGAAGTATTCAAGAAGAGTGAAGTCAAAGTCTGGGAGTGCAGAAACTGCGGACACATCGTGGTCGGCACCGAGGCTCCCGAGGTCTGCCCCACCTGCAACCACCCGCAGAGCTACTTCGAAGTGAACTGCGAGAATTATTGATTTTTGATCAGAAAAAAAACCGCCCTCGGCGGTTTTTTATTGCCTTTATGGAATGTGCCTCTCAGTTTCTTCTCGATCTGCTGATCACCAGAAGTCTCAGAAGGTTGGCCACTGCCACAGCCAGAGCTGCCACGTAAGTCATGGCCGCTGCGGACAGAACCCTTTTGGCATCTGCCTGCTCATTCTCGTCAACGATACCGAGGCTGATCATCTGGCTGAGAGCCCTGTTGGAAGCATTCAGCTCCACCGGAAGCGTGATCAGATTGAAGAGCACTACCAGGCCAAAGAGGATGACTCCTATGCTGAACAGCGTCCCGCCCAGGGCGTACCCCGAGGCCATCATGATAAGCCCTATCATGACCACCGGCCAGCTGAATCTTGAAGTGAAATTCACAAGGGGCACCAAGTTATCCCTGAGCCTTAAGAGTGCGTACCCTTCATTGTACTGAAGAGCATGTCCGCACTCGTGACAAGCCACCGCAATGGATGCGATGGATGACTGCTGAGCCACCATCGGAGACAGACTTATGGAGTTGTTTCTCGGGTCGAAGTGATCCGTGAGCGTGCCATTTACAGCATAGATCGGCACCTGATCCAGGCCATTGGAATTCAGCATCCTTCTTGCAGCTGAGATACCTGTGAAGCCTCTGGAACACGGCACCTGAGAATATTTTGAGTAAGTACCCGAGACCTTAGCCTGAGCCCAGAAGGACAGCACTATGGCGGGTATAAGGATTATCATAGTCCAGTCATAAAAGTACGGCATAATTTACCTCCGGCAAAAAAAATTAAATCTATTTGTTCTCCTGAGCCTTGGCCCAGTCCTCTTCATTGAATGCATAGAAGTTGGTGAAACCGCTCACCTCATCGTCCGTGCGCCACGTTACAATGATGTAAAAAACCTTTCCTCCAAATTCGACCTGATACTGACCCTCTATAATGTCACTTCCGTCGCTGAGGCTCTTTTTGTAGCTGAATTCCTGCCTCTCCATGGTGTAACCGGTTGTGACCGGGAAATACTCATATATCTTCTCTACACTGCTTAGATAACTCTCCATGTCTGTTCCGTCCGGGTAGATCAGAGCATACGAACCGTCCGCGTCCTGTGCTGCGAAACAGTCGATCAATTCGGATACCTTTTCATCCAGAAAAGCCCCTTGCTTGAATCCGCACCCAGACATGCAGAAAACTAAAGCGGCTATCAACACGATCGTAATCAATAGTCTGAATGCGCGTTTTCATGTTCACGTCCTTTCTCTTTCGATCATTCACGCCACATTATACCATATATTTTTGCCTTTGTTCTGCAAAAAAATCAGTGCGGGGCCGGGGTGTTTCTATGCGGGGTTGGTAGGTGGCAGGTGGGCACGATGTGGTACTGTCTGGAATGAGTTTGCTGCTTGCAGACAGTAAAGTCTGGAGGGAGGTACTGTCTAGCTTCAAAGAACACATTATAGACAGTAAAGTAATGACTTTTGTTACTGTCTAGTTTCAAAAAAAACAATATAGACAGTAAATCAAAGGGGGCTCACTACTGTCTAATTTCAAGTTCAAATATCCACCTTTTTCTTTGGGTCGTTTAACTCTTGCGAAAGTGCTTACTTACTAAATATTCCTAATCGACTGGATCTCACTTAACCCAATGCCAACAAGCGCACCATACGGAGTAAACAAGCTACATCCTATTTCTCCAAGTCCGCTTTCTTCCTCATCATCAATGCTAACAATTTCACCTATAATAACCTGCCCATCTGTACAGGTTATCTCAACATCAGCATTGTTTTCATACATTCTGTTAAGTGTCATGATATCAATCATAGTGCCTACCTTTATGTGGAACTAAATGCGATCCCTTCTTGCCATGCATTATCATGTCTTATTATTTGCCATGGTGGTTATAACTCCCAATAATCTTTTCACAAGTGATCCACTCAACATCTGTTGGTGTCCCATCCCTTTGTACTTTTATTATACCAGTTCCAGATTTATTTGTTCAAATATCCTCTTTTTTCTTTAGGTCGTTTAACGTTGGATGACCCCTTGCGGGCGGGACGCCCCTGGCGGGGCGGATTGTTTGCGAATAAAGTGCAATTCGTGCAGTTTTGCCTTAGTCTTGACTTGTAACTGAACGAAACCATGTAAAAACATAGCGTTTAGTGACAAAGTTGTTAATATAATAACGGTCAGGCATCTTCCTCGCTGCAAGCGCGATGAACCATGGCATGAAATCGTATGCTGTTCAAATAGGCTCTTTTTTTATGGAAGTCGAGTAAAAAAAACGTGTGATATTTCGTGTCATATTTCGTGTCATATTATTGAAAAATATTGCAAAATATTGAAAAACTTTGAAAACGTGAAACCCCTTGAAAATCAAGGCTCAAAAGCAAAACCCCTTGAACTTCAAGGGGCCTCAGTCTGGAGCAAGAGACGGGAGTCGAACCCGCCTTCCAAGCTTGGGAAGCTCGTGTACTACCGATGTACTACTCCTGCATGATCAGGGTCATTCGCCGACCCCGAACGGATATTAATTCTATCATACAAACCGGATTTTGTAAAGCCTTACAGACTTCTGTCTTCCTCGTCGTTCATCCAGATCTGTTTGTTTTCCTCTATGGGGATGTTTCTCTTCTTGATGTCCTCGATGAACATCGTCCTGTTCTTGCATAGATCATCAAACTTGCAGAACATCTCACCGTTCTTCATAAACAATTTGATATATCCCGAGGACCAACCGTGCTCTATGTGATCAAGGTCCGAGAAACTAATGGTCCTGCCGTTCTGGGTGAGCAGACTGCCCTTGACCACCAGATCTTTTTTGTGGCCCAGTCCTATGTGGATGGTATATGAACCGTCTTCATTTCTGTTATTGCTGTTGGCTGTATGGTCTTCAATTTTGTCCAGAACTTTCTTTACAGCCAATGTTTCAAACGGAGTAAACATATTTGCCATTTCAATCCCCTCCTTTATTCAAAATCAGTGAAACTATGACAATATTCCTTTGAGCCCTTCTTCTTTGAACACCTCTCTGTAGTACTCCACTTCGTCGGAGATCAGAAGGTCTATGGTGCGCATTCCGATGAGTTCCACCGGCGCTTTATCGTCAGTCCAGACGTAGGCCTGGCCCGGATCCACCGCTTCGGTCATCCTGGCTGCCACCTTGTTCATAAGGTTTCTCAGCTCCCAGTTTCCCACCAGAGATTTATTACTTTTGAGGGCCTCCATAGGATCGCGCCCATTGGATGCGAAGAGCTCTCTGTTTGTGGTGCCGGGCACGTCCACGGTCTCCACATTTCCAAATACAGTCCTGACGGTAGCAGTCAGATACTCAGTTATGTCTCTGCCCTCTCCCACTTCTTCGCTTCTGCCGTGCATGTTCATGTTCATCACCATGACCCCATCATCCTTGAGGTGATCCCTGACCAGCCCGAAGAATTCCACCGAGGACATCTGGAACGGAATGGTAATGTCCTGGTAGGCGTCTACCATTATGATGTCGTATTTTCTTTCGTCAGCCTGAAGGTATGCCCTGCCATCGTAGGTCTCCACATTGATATCCTCAGGCATGCCGAAGTATCCGTAGGCCAGGTCTGTGATCTTCTGGTCGATCTCCACTCCTGTGATGTCTGCTTCAGGATAGTATTTCCTAAGCTGTGAGGCGTATGTCCCGGATCCCATTCCCAGGATCAAAACATCCGGTGCCTCCTCTCCCACCATCACAGGCGCAGCCAAAGCGTAATCGTAATACATCCCAGTCAGGGTGTCCGACTTCATGGTCATGGACTGGACTCCGAAGAGCACGTTGGTGGACAGTATCACAGCCTTGTCAGTATCCTTCACCTGAAGGTAGTTGTAGATGGATTCTCCTTCGTACACCAGGCCGTTCTCCCAGAAGGCAAAGCTCACGCCGTTTCCAAGAACAGAACCTAAGATGAAGAGCACCGTCATGACGATGGTCATGACCTTTTTTGTTTTGGTCCTGACGAAGTAGATCAGTCCGATGAGAAGCAGTATCCCTGAGAATATCAGGAAAGTCACTGCGGTCCCCACGGCCGGAATGGTCACGAATGTGGGAAGGAAGGTCCCGATGATGCTTCCCACTGTGTTGAATGCACCGAGGCGCCCCGTAACGCTTCCGCTCTCCCCCAGGTCAGATATAGTGTACTTGACCAGTGATGGGGTCACCGTCCCCAGAAGGAACAGCGGGAACACGAAGATCACCATGCAGGCTATGAACGCCGCCCAGATCAAAAGATTCGTGCTCACCGTAACTACCAGAAGTCCGGTTATCCCCAGTATCACGTATCTGCCCAGGAATGGGATGAAACTGATCCAGACTGCTGCAATCAATATTCTTTTATAAAGTCTTGCGGGGTCGGAGTTCTTGTCCGCCCAGCGGCCGCCGAAAACATTTCCCAGGGCCATGGCGATCATAATGGTACCGATTATTATGGTCCACACGATCTGTGATGAGCTGAAGTATGGCGCCAGAAGCCTGCTGGCTCCCAGTTCAACAGCCATCACCGCCATGCCTGCGAAGAATTCAGTTGCATAAAAAAACCATTTCGATGTCTTGCTCATGTAGGTATTTTAACACAGTAACGAAATAAAAACAGTATTTTTTGCGCTATGGACATTTACTTAGGAAAAGGATAGAATGTATTTGGTGCTTTTGGCGCAAAAGACATAAGCCCGGAAAGGAAAAATCATGAGTTTTGAAAAAGAATTAGAAATACTGAGAAATGCTGAAAGAAGCATGATCGCTCTTCGCCACGCATCCGGCGTCCTGATCTATGATTCAGAGACCGTGGCCCCGGAAAAATCCGCTGAAGGCAGAGGCCGCACCCTGGAGTATCTGGGAGACCTTGAGTACCAGCTTATCACCGGACGCGAGCTCAATGACGCCATAGATACCCTTCAGGCCAACAGCGCTGAACTCAGCGAATATGAAAAGCGTGAAGTGGAGCTTGCGGCCAAGCAGGTCAGAGAGCTTTCCAGGATCCCCAAGGACGAATATCTCAAAAACATCGTTCTTCAGAACGAAGCCAACCAGGCCTGGAAAAAAGCCAAGGCTTCGGGGGACTTCTCCATCTTCGAGCCCTATCTTGAGAAGGAAGTGGAGTTCACCAAGAAGATGGCAGGCTGGATCAACCCTGAGCTCAGCACCTACGACGCTCTCTTAAATATCTACGAGGAAGGCATCGGTCAGGAATTCCTGGACAAGTTCTTCGCCGACATTAAGGCAGGCATCCTTCCCATCATCGAGAAGGTCAAGGCTGTTCCTCAGGTTGACAGGACCTGCATCGAGAAGCTTTGCCCCGCTGACAAGCAGCGTGAGTTCACCAAAGAGATCTGCCGCCTCATGGGTCTGGACATGAAGAAGCTGGTCCTGGGCGAGGTGGAGCATCCCTTCACTGACGGATACAACAACTCTGATATCAGGCTCACCACTCACTACTATGAGCACGATTTCACGGACAACATGTTCTCCATCCTCCACGAGGGCGGTCACAGCATGTATGAGATGAACTGCGATGACAAGTACAACTTCACCATCTTCCAGGGCGGAGTTTCCATGGGCATCCACGAGTCTCAGAGCAGGTTCTACGAGAACATCATCGGCCGTTCCTATGCCTTCACAGGCGTCCTTCTGGAGGCTGCCAGGAAGTTCTTCCCCCAGCAGCTTGAGGGCGTGACCCACGATGATTTCTTCAAGGCCGTTAACCGCACAGAGCCTTCCCTGATCCGTATTCAGGCCGACGAGCTCACCTATGCACTCCACATCATGGTAAGGTACGAGATCGAAAAGCAACTCTTCGAGGGTGACCTTAAGGTCCACGATGCTCCCAAGGTTTGGAACGATCTCTACGAGGAATATCTCGGCATCAGACCCGAAAACGACAGTGTGGGCATCCTTCAGGATTCACACTGGTCCAACGGTCAGTTCGGATACTTCCCCACCTACGCTGTGGGTTCCGCCTACGGCGCACAGTATCTCCACCAGATGCTTCAGGAAAAGCCCGACATGTGGGACGACGTAGCAAAGGGCGACCTGAGCTTCGTCACCGGCTGGCTCAAGGAGCACATCCAGCGCCACGCCTCCTACTACAAGCCCGACGTCCTCTTTGAGAACGCCTGCGGCAAGTTCGACGCTCAGTACTTCATCGACTATCTTAACGACAAGTACACCAAGGTATATGACCTGTAGCGCAAAAAATCCAACCCCAAACATTTAACGCAAAAAACTCCGCAGATCGCTCTGCGGAGTTTTTTTCTGTAGTTCTCTATTCGCGTCTCAGCGCTTCTATTGGATCAAGGTCTGCTGCCTTCTTTGACGGCAGTATGCCGAATACGATACCGATCACCATGGAGAAGCCAACAGCCAGAAGCACAGCTCCCCAGTTTATGGCAACCGGTGCGCCGGTGAGCCTGGATATCAGTTCTGCAAGAGCAAGCCCCGTTGCCACTCCCAGCACTCCTCCTGTGGCAGTCAGTACCACTGCCTCTGTAAGGAACTGGTTCATGATGGTGCGCTTAGGTGCGCCTATGGCTTTTTTGAGGCCGATCTCAGCAGTTCTCTCTGTGACTGATACCAGCATGATGTTCATGACCCCGATTCCGCCCACCAGAAGGGAGATTGCAGCGATCCAGATCAGCATCGTATTGGTGCTCTGGGTCAGCTCCTGTATCTCCTTGGCCTGCTGGAAAATATCCTTAGCCTGGTAGCTTATGTCTTCCGAAGTCACATTGGCGTTCAGTATGCCGGAAGCTGTGGTCCCTATCTCCGTCATGGCCTCTGTACTGTCTGCCCTGATCAGCACGTTTTCCGGCTGATCATAGCGGTAGATCAAAGGCCAGGTGGTCATTGGAATGTAGACTCTACCGGCAGAATCCTGCCTGTACATATAGTAGTCATCTATGGAGTTTATGGTGGGCTCAAAGGATATCTTATCCCTGACGATACCCACTACCTGATAGGGTTCTCCGTGGATCTCAACGGTGGAGCCCAGTGCTCCTCCTGAAGGGAACAGCGATTCCTCTGCTCCCGCATCCAGGACGCAAACCTTGCGGAATTTTTTGATGTCGTTGGAAGATATCCCCTTGCCCTGGCTGATCACCAGCCCTGCAGTGGAAAAATAGTCTTCTCTGATACCGTAGAGATATCCCCCTGACAGGCTGTCTGTCAGATGAGTGATTCCGTCGTAATCCTGATTCTTGTAGTACAGGGAGACGCTCTCCGCATGAGGTATTGCCTTTAATTGTTCCAATGTATCCTGGCTGACCTGGGGAACTCCCTGGGGGTTTCCATCATAGAATTCGTATTCCCAGTCACCCTGTGAGACCTGAACGTCAACGGTGTTCACACCGGATCCGATAAGGTTTTTCTTTATCTGTTCGTTGGTGCCCTGAATTGTGGATACAATGGCTATGATGGAGGCTATTCCTATGATGATGCCCAGCATCGTAAGGAAGGATCTGAGTTTGTGGGAAAGTATCCCTCTGAATGATAATCTGATATTTTCACCCATTACCAGATCACCCCCTGACTGTCATCCATCTCGGTCTTGGCGCCTTCGCGGGCTCCGTCGCCGTATGGGAAGGCCAGGCTGTCTTCCTCGGTTATTCCGTCAAGGATGATGGTGATCTCCCCATAGTAGGTCTTCCCTACCTTGACGTACTGTTTCACCAGTCTGCCGTCCTCATCCTTCATGACGTACTTGCCGCCTGAATCGGAGCGGACATATGCCTTGCTTATGGCTATGCTGCCCTCGGCTTCTCCTGCCAGCTGGAAGCTCATGTCCAGGTATTCTCCCGGTTTCAGGTCGTCCGCATCTTCAAGATTTGCTTTGAATGCGTAGTATGAGACGTTCTGATTATTACCGTAATAGTAGCTGTCACCGGGTACGGGATAGGTGTCGATCTCGGTTATGTGTCCGGTATACATGTTTCCGGTATACCAGGATGAGCAGCTCACTTCAGAGCCTACCTCAACCCTGTCAAACAGAAGCTCCGACACTGTTCCCTGTACGTATATTCCGCTTCCGGAACTTACGCTGAGGAATGGATCTCCGTTCTGTGGCGGGTTAGCCGGATCCCCTACCATTCTGACCACACCGTCCTTTTCAGCCCTGACTACACCGTCAGCGGAGCGGCCTTTCTCGATGTCATATTCCAGCTGAACCTTTCTTAATGCCAAGTCAAGCTCGGTTATCCTGCGCTTAGTATCGGCTATGGCCTGGGCCAGTTCTTCCTTGGTCATTCCCACAAGGTTGGAATCATCTGCACCCGGAGGCGGGTTTCCCGGTGTCTCGGGGTCTGAGGTGCTTCCTCCTCTTGTCCTGCTATCATCCGAGATCTGAGGCAGCACATAGTAGGGAGTATTGGCCTCGTACTCTGCAAGGTATGATGTGTTCAGCATGCGGGCTGCAATAAGGGCCCCATCCTTCTGATTGCCTTCCCTGGCCTCGATCCTTATGTATGTACCCTCGGGAAGATCTCTTAAGGCATTAAGGAAGCTTCCGTACACCGGAGCATCCGGAGTGACCAGATATATTATAGGATTATCCAGAGTCCCTGCGTTGGGATCATCCTTGTTTACATACTCTCCTATCACCGTCTTATCCAGGGCGGTCCAAGCATCTCCCGAAAGCTCGGGAGTCACCGGCTCCGGCTCCGGATCAGGATCCGGCTCCGGTTCCGGGTCAGGATCCGGGATTGGATCCACCGGTACGGTATGGATCAAGGTGTTGAGCTCGTTTTTTGCGCTCTTAAGGTTCTGTTCGGCAGCCTGGACCTGCAGCTCCTTCATCTTAAGGGTAAGCTGCTGGGACTGGATGTCGTAAGCCATGAGGGGATCCCCTGCGCTGACTGACTGTCCCTCATTGACGTACACTTCCTTGATTATCTGTGTTGGCGCCGGATAGATGTTCTGGGAGCCTGTGTCGTAAACGATGCCTGAGGTGGTCATGGGATCCTCAAAAGTCCCGTAGTTTATTTGAGACACAGGGGTGACCGTGACCTTTCTGGTCAGGTCTCTGTAGAACTTGAATCCGAAGATACCTCCGGCTATGACCCCTGCGGTGACCAGAACTGCAATGATTCTCTTTTTGTTCTTCATTGGATCTCACCGCCTTCCGTCACTATGCCATCGGTGATGTCCAGGATGCGCTTGGCGTGTCCTGCCACCTTGCGGTCGTGGGTTATCATCACCACGGTCACTCCGCGGTCATTCAGTTCGCCGAAAAGTTTCATTACCTGCTCTCCGCTGGCCTGGTCCAGAGCTCCCGTAGGCTCGTCTGCCAGAAGGACCTCCGGGTGGTTCACCATGGCCCGCGCGATTGCCACTCTCTGTTTTTGTCCGCCTGAAAGTTGATTGGGCAGATGTCCTGCTCTGTCACCAAGCCCCATGTCTTCCAGGGCCTGCATGGCGATCTTTTCCCTTTCAGCCCTGGGGACTCCGGCGTACACCAAAGGCAGAGCCACGTTCTCCAGAGCAGTCTCTCCGGAGAGGAGCTGGAAGGTCTGGAATACGAATCCGATCTTCTTGAGCCTGATCTCTGCCAGTCTGTTTTCATCGAGTTTTGACACATCCTCTCCATCAAGAAGATATGTGCCGCTGTCTGCCCTGTCCAGGCAGCCTATGATATTCATGAGGGTGGACTTGCCGGAACCGCTGGGTCCCATGATGGCAATGTACTCCCCCTTCTCAGCCGTGAAGGACACATCCTTCAGTACAGGAAGTGCCAGATCCCCCATGCCGTAGCTTTTGAATATCCCGCTCAATTCCAAAATATTTGCCATGTCTATCCCTCCATATCCTCGGAGAAAGACATGGATGACATCTCAATGACCTTCATTCCCTCTTTGTAGGTATCGTCAGGCCATGCCACCATATCGCTCATGGAAAGACCGCTGAGCACCTGGAACGTAAAGTTCTCGTCATCGATATCACCGATCTCCACGATCCTCTTCTTAAGCTTCCCATTCTCTCCTACCCATGCGTAGAAGGTTCCGTCCTCATCCATTACGATCAGGCTCTGGTCCACCCAGAGGCCCTCCTTGCTGCCGCCTTCGCCGCTTCCGGGTTCCACTATGACGTGCTGACCCAGCATCAGACCCTCTGTCGTGTCCAATGCAACATAGAAGGGATACTGGGATGCTGTGTCTCCGCCGCCTCCGCCGTAATACATGTCGTTTTGGTTGGAGGTTGCGGGCTCTGTTTCGATCTTAGTCACCTTGCCTGTCCAGGTTTTGGTCTCATCTACCCTTGAACGTACCGTCACAGGGTCCCCCACGTTTATGAGAGAGATCTGCTGCTCGTTTATTTTGCACTTGATCCTGTATTCGCCGGATTCCATTACCGATACGATGGGAGCTTCCATGCCCTGGCTGTCATAACCGGACTCGCTTACGGACTTGACGATCCCGGAGAAGGATGTTTTCACCACGCTCTGGTCAATCTGCTGCTGGTAGCCCTGGATCTCCATTCTTTTGGACTGGATCTCGGTCTGGAGCTGGATTATCTCGATCTTCACATTTGGATCCGATGCGCTTCCTGACAGGGCATTTATCTGCTGATTGAGCCCTTCTATCTCCAGGTTCGTCATCTGCATGTTGTTTCTGGCTTCGGTCACGTCATACTCAAAAAGAGCATCCCCTGCGTTTACCGTCTGCCCCTGGGTCACATAGATCTTGCTGATGGTCTGCCCTTCCAGCTTCTTGTAGTCCTGAGTCTGCTGAGCTTCCACCACTCCTGAGAAGCGGTCTGCCGTCACGACCCCCATGATCTCGGAGAGTTTCTGCACGTAAACATCGCCGGTCTCCTCGGCACCCGGGTGCCCGAAAAGAAACCAGCCTGTGATCGCCAGTGCCAGGATCAGGACCAGACCTGCCACTGCGATGATGATCTTTTTCTTCTTTGTCATCTTGATCTCACCCCTTTTGAAATGATAAAAAATTTGGAAATCGTAATTTCCTTAATAGTAGAAGTGTACTCGTTATCGAGTACACCGTCAATAGATTTAGACTAAATTGTATTTTGTTACAAATTACCATGCTTATTTATGGTAAGTTTCGTGGTTATTGATCTTGAAGCTCCTGTAGATCTGTTCCAGAAGGATCACCCTCATGAGCTGGTGTGGAAATGTCATATTGGAGAAGCTCAGTTTGAAATCCGCTCTTTTGGACACTTCTGCTCCAATCCCCAGACTTCCGCCGATAACGAAGGCAATGTCAGGATGCCCTGTAAGCCCCAGATCTGCCACTTTGGAGGCAAGTTCTTCGGAGGTCAGTGGTTTTCCCTTTATCTCCAGAGTGACCACGTATTCGTTGGGGCTTATGGTCCTGAGGATCTCTTTTGCCTCCTCTTCCTTTACCTTTTCCTCGTCTTTTGGGGAGGGATTGGAGGGAAGCGGACTCTCCTTCAGTTCCACGATCTCAAGGCCGGAGAATCTTTTGATCCTTTTGGAATACTCGCTAACCGCGTCCGTCCAGTATTTCTCTCTTAATTTACCTATGCAGATTATCCTTATGTTCATCCGTAGATCCTGTCTTCAGTGAAAACTTTATCCATGGGCTTGTCCCATTCCTGCCTCATGACTGAGTCAGCCTTCTGGCATTCAAAGGCAACAGCCACCACCTTGGCATTCTTGCAGGCCTCAAGATATGTGTCGTAATATCCTGCGCCCATTCCCATGCGGCCCAGCTGTTCGTCGAAGGCTGTGCAGGGGCAGATAATGAGGTCGAAGTCCTCAGGAGCGATCTCTGTGGAATTGTTTCTGTCCGGTTCCTTGATGCCGTGGAAGCCTTCCACCATGCCCTCTTCTCCGTTGGGAACAAGGGCGATCATCTGCCTTGCTCCGAGGACAAGAGGATATGCTATGGTCTTTTCCTTAGTGGAAGGATCGTTTTCAAGAGCACTGAGAGATACCTCGCCGCGGATCGCAGAATAGATGAGGATCTTATCCGCGTTCCTGTACTCCTCAGAGGCCAGTATCTTCTCGCAGATAACCTTTGACTTCTCTGCTCTCTCCGTTGGAGTAAGGGCATCTCTTGCAGCTATTCTGGACTTTCTCAGTTCTCTTCTCTCATCCTTGGGAGGTTCTTTCTCCTCAATGGATTCTGCCCTCTTCACTCTGTCCATTACCTTGATCATGACAAGAAGAACCACGATCTCAGCCACAAGCATGACTCCGGTCTGGGGAAGTCTCGAAAGGATCAGAGGCCAGTACGGAGAACCGTAAAGTATGGATATCCAAAGGGGTGTGATCCACATGGAGATCCCCACCTGATCGATCACTGCCACAAGAACGACTCTCACCGGGCTCTGTTTTTTGTACAGAAGAAGTCCGAAGACTACGCCAGTCAGGGCGCAGTTAAGAGTGAATCCCGGAAAATATGCGCCGATGGGAAAAAGCGTTGCTCCCAGGAAGTCTCCAAGACCTCCCACGATGGCGCCCGCCCAGGGGCCGTAGAGATAGGCTCCCGCGAAGGTCGCGATGAAGGTCAGACCGATCTTCATATTCCAGGCGTTGAAGCTCAGAAACCTTGAAAGGATTATGTGCAGTGCCACCAGAAGTCCCAAGGTCACCAACATCCGTGTGTTTATCTTTTTCATAAAGCTGCTCCCGTCTGCCTCTTGGCGGCTTCAACTACATGCGCGATAAGCAATGTGGAGGTCACAGTTCCAACGCCTCCCGGTACCGGGGTGATGGCTTTCACCACAGGCTCCACCTTTTCGAAGTCGCAGTCTCCGGAGATACCGCCCTTCTCTTCATCCCAGTTGATACCGACGTCGATCACGGTCTGACCGGGATTTGTGTACTCCGGACCCACGTTCTTTAACTGTCCTGCAGAGCAGATCAGTATATCCGCCTGGCGGGCGATGGATGCGGGATCCTCCGTCTTTGTATGACAGTTGACCACAGTGGCATTCTCATGCATGAGCATCATGCCCACAGGTCTTCCTACCACCAATGATCTGCCGATGACACAGGCCTTGTGGCCTTTGATGGGCACTCCGTAATATTTAAGGATCTCCATGGCTGCCTGAGCTGTGCATGGAGGATAACCGGTCTTGGTATTTGTGAATACTCCCGCAAGACTTCCATCCGTGGTTCCGTCCACATCCTTTTCAGGATCCAGAATCTGTCTGGCTCTCTCAGAGTCAAGATGCTTGGGAAGAGGCCTGAACATCAGGATGCCGTGGACGTTCTTATCTTCATTAAGCTCGGTAAGGGCCTTGTCCATATCCTCCTGAGAGACATCCTCCGGAAGGACCTTGTTCAAAACCTTCACGCCTATCTTTTCCGCCTTCTTGGTGGCGCCTTTCTCATAGGCCAGATCGTCCGGTCTTTCGCCTACGCGAAGTATCGCAAGACAGGGTTCAATTCCCATGTCTTTAAGTTTAAGCACGTCCTCCGATGCCTTGTCCGCAATGGCCTGAGCCACAGGTGCACCCTTCAGTATCTCTGCCATATCTCGCCCTTCCTTTCAAAAATTATCATATACGCCGTGGAAAATCTCGTCGGCGTTCATGGAGTATTCCTCCAGCGTTCCGTCGATATGCGCCTCTATCTGTGACGCGTAGTCCCTATCCTTCATGAGGCGTGTGTTGACCTTGACGTTCACAGCCGCGCCCTTTAACGCCGCTTCCAGAATGACCGCTCCGGTGGCAGCGTCTGAGACGATCATCCTGCTGCCCTTCAAAGCGAACTCTTTCATGAGATCCAGGCCTTCCACCGCAAGATCGAATAACCTGAGAGGAACCTCTGCAGCATCCCTCAGGCACTTCTCCAGGATCTCATCCCGGCCCGGCTCTTCCTTGGGGATGGCATATGCCTTTGCCAGTGGCTCGAAGGCTTCAGCATCCTTGTCCACAAGGGCCACCGCCTCTTTCCTGAGGATCTCTGCCCTTTCCATCAGAGCCTTGATGTCCTCTTCATAGTCGGCATATTTCTTTTTGCCCAGGGTGAATTCGCCCACCATGCTACCGAGAGCGATCCCCAGTGCCCCGCAGAGAGCTGACGCTCCTCCGCCTCCCGGCACCGATGCTCTGCTGGCCAGAAGGTCAGTGAATTCCTCTATGGATCTGTCTTTAAAAAGTTCTGTGCTCATTTCTAAAAAACTCCAACATTATTACTATACCACAAGAGAGATTCCTTTTGTTAAAGAAACCTCTCTTTATGTCAGAAAATATGTGCGCGGATGTTTTGCGCCCTTCTTTAGAACAGGCCGGAGATCACGCCGTTCTCGTCGATGTCGATCTTTTCTGCGGAAGGAACCTTGGGAAGACCGGGCATGGTCATGACGCTTCCCGTAAGGGCGACGATGAATCCTGCGCCTGCGCTTACCTTAAGGTCTCTCACCTTGACCGTGAATCCTCTGGGAGCTCCGAGAAGCGTGGGATCGTCGGAGAATGAATACTGGGTCTTGGCCATGCAGATGGGGATGTTGTCGTATCCCAACTCTGTAAGGGTCTTGATCTGCTTGGGAGCGTTCTCCACCAGAAGTACGTGATCTGCGTGATACACCTTCTTGCAGATGGCTCTCAGCTTGTCCATGATGGACAGGTCCAGATCGTAGCAGAAGTGGAAATCGCCGGGCTCCTCGCAAAGCCTTACAACTTCCTCAGCCAGCTCCATGCCGCCTTCTCCGCCCTTTGCCCATACTTCGGAAAGGGCTACGTTTACCCCCATCTCGCTGCACTTCTCTCTCACGAGATCAAGTTCAGCCTGAGTGTCTGTGGGGAATGCGTTGATGGCTACCACGCAGGGAAGTCCGAATACGTTCTTGATGTTGTCCACGTGCTGGAGAAGGTTGGGAAGACCTGCTTCAAGAGCTTCCAGGTTCTCCTCTGTGAGATTGGCCTTCTCTACTCCGCCGTGATACTTGAGGGCTCTGACGGTGGCCACGATCACCACTGCGTTGGGCCTTAAGCCTGACATCCTGCACTTGATGTCCAGGAACTTTTCTGCGCCCAGGTCAGCTGCGAAACCTGCTTCTGTAACGGTGTAGTCTGCAAGCTTCAGGGCCATCTTGGTGGCTGTCAGGGAGTTGCAGCCGTGAGCGATGTTAGCGAAGGGACCTCCGTGGATGAAAGCAGGTGTGCCTTCCAGGGTCTGGACCAGATTGGGCTTGATGGCATCCTTGAGAAGTGCCGCCATGGCGCCCTCTGCCTTCAGGTCATGGGCTGTGACCGGCTTACCGTCAAAGGTGTAGGCGATGACCATCTTGCCAAGTCTGTTTTTAAGGTCGATGATGTCCTCTGCAAGACACAGAACAGCCATTACTTCAGATGCTACTGTGATGTCGAAGCCGTCCTCTCTGGGAACGCCCTGGAGCCTGCCGCCCAGACCTGCGACGATATGTCTCAGCTGTCTGTCGTTCATGTCCACTACCCTCTTGAGAGTGATCCTCTTGATGTCGATCCCAAGAGCATTGCCCTGCTGGATGTGGTTGTCGAGAAGTGCTGCCAGAAGGTTGTTTGCTGCGCCGATGGCGTGAAGGTCTCCTGTGAAATGAAGGTTGATGTCCTCCATGGGTACCACCTGAGCGTAGCCGCCGCCTGCAGCTCCTCCCTTGACGCCGAATACCGGTCCGAGAGAAGGCTCACGGAGAGCTACAATGGACTTCTTGCCGATCTTTCTCAGTCCGTCTGCAAGACCAACGGATGTGGTGGTCTTACCTTCACCTGCAGGGGTGGGGGTGATAGCTGTAACCAGGATCAG